>Ga0116227_10002006_pt1 | contig 46382 bp, 33 predicted proteins | sample S1TSphgellanicum_FD_89693 | JGI IMG/M metagenome (GOLD analysis project Ga0116227, IMG submission 89693) | Host-associated microbial communities from peat moss isolated from Minnesota, USA - S1T2_Fb - Sphagnum magellanicum MG | ecosystem: Host-associated > Plants > Peat moss > Unclassified...
CTCCACCTGTCCAACACAAGAAAGCAACATATCAAAAAAATATAAGAAGCAGTTAGCGACAACCCCATATACATCACCCCCATTACAAAAAAAAAAAAAAAAAAACAGATTTTCCAAGTTTTGCGCTTTCCCGGCTTCTCCTCCCTCTTCTTCTTCACCGCTCGTGGCACTGTGAAACCCGGTGTCCTCCAAACCCTAATTTGTTGCTACCGACGATCAACGCAGATTTTAATGCAGGCGCGGAGAAATTTCTTGCCACCAAATTATCAACGCACGAGCGGAGAAAATTGTGTTGGGAGCTCGACTGGTAATTTTAAAAATTCTCAACATGGCTGTCAATTAAAAAATGAAAGTGAAAATTCTGGCCCCTCCTCCAACTTTAGAGGTGAAAAAATCTGGCTACACTTGGAATTCAGTTAGAGGTTTTTGGCTCATCTTCTTTTGCAGTTGGAATTTTTAAGGTGATGTCTGAAATTATTTTGTCAACATTTAGCACCTACTTGTTCCAAAATGTAGAGTTTTAAGGCACTTGAGTAAGTATATTATGAAGTGCATTTTGCACACACAATGCAACCTGCAAGCACATTTATAAAAAAAACACAAATAACATATGAACATGCATTAGCAAATGCAAGCACTTATGGGGGAATTGAACCCTTAAAATTCGTCATTCTAGCACAAATGACATACAAAATTAACCCAAGTTAGTATATATTTTCAACTTCAAGAAGTCATGCAAAGACAAAACATTATAAGCAATGTAATGTGGAGATTGAGCAAAACATGTCAACATTATGGAAAGGAAATTTTTTGACTTGTAAAATAAATATTGAATTCAAGTTGCCTACACCATGATTGATTCAGCCAATTTCACATACTCAAGGAAGTTGCAAACAAGTACCCAAGATGTTGTCATTAGACATCACATTTTGGTCAAAAGATTAATGTCAAAAGGTGGAGCCATGCATGTTATTACATTTAATTTCATTGTCAACTTGTTATAAGGTCATTAACATTCATGATTCAAACACAAAGGTTTCCACCCATCCACCATGACGCATTCCCAACTCCTTGAAGGATTCAAATGTGAGTCCAAGTAAAAGACAACGGAAGAGGGAAGAGTCGAAGCACGTTCCTTAGCTCATCACACTTTGAGGGGTAGAGGGATGTGTTGGAGCTCCGGGATGGGACTAAGAAGAGTTGACAAGCTTCACTCATTCACATTAACACACAAAATGGTTAATGCATAGTTGGAGCACCTTTGGTGCTAAAACGAGCCACGGGCAACACGAACACACTAAACTCATCACGGCCCAGACTTGAGGGAAGCCACCACCTTCCTCCTTATAGTATACTTTGTGACTAGCCATGGAGCCTACATCCAAATGACTTTTCTTTCCCGGGATTCCCGAATGGGAATCCCAAAATCGCGTCAGTTGGGACTTTCGCAACTTTGGAGCCCCATAACTTTGCAAGCAGACATCAGATCGAGATGTGGTCTAAAGTAAAGTTGTATCTCTCGTTGAGATCTTTCCAATGATATGTCGCACGCCCCCTGCAGCCAAGTAAATCAAGTTGATTCCCAACTTTTTCTGGTCAAAAGTCAAATTGGCAGTTTGACTCCCGACCCTTTTTTTGGCCATAACTTGTGTTTCAGATGTCCAAATGAGCAATACAAACTCATTTAGGACATCTACATTCCAAGAGCTTTCCAATGATATAAAAATTGTCACAAGCCATTGAGTTTTGACCCTTGAAATCCCTCTTTGAAATTTCGGAAGTCCACCGGGACTCCATTTCCCAAAGTGGGAGTTGCCTTGGGAGTGTGAGGGTTCACTCCCTCGTACTCCCTCACATTTTCTTACACTCCTGGGAGTATGTGATGTGACTCCCGGGCTTATTTTTGTCTCACACCCTTGCGACTCCTTTGCCTTGACTCCCGGGCTTCCTCTTGGCCTGCAACCTTATAACCCCTTTGCTTTGGTTGCAAGCCCAAAGCTACGGTTGCGACACACCAACTAGGTTTTGTTAAAACGAAATGTTATTTTAATCATTTAAAAGTGTTATGGGAAAGACATCTCACAATATAATTACAACCAATATTAGGGATACACAATCCCAAACACATCCATGACACCATAAGTTGGAAACCTTGTTTTACTTCTTGAATCAAAGTTTTTGCAAACCTTACCAAAACACCCACAAACCACATAATTACATTAAAAATAAAAACATAAATTGAAAACAAAAAATGGTGGAATTTTTTTAATAGTTTTCAAATCAAAGTTTTTATAATTCATGCCATGCATAATAGAAAATTGCAAAATCAAATAATGCAAAAGGGAAAGTTCCAAGGATTTACCTTTGCATTTGGATGTATACTAATGATTTCACAACAACAAATACATCTTTAATGATAAAGGTAGGCATCATGTTCTCCAAATTTTGATGCATTGCCCATATATGTTGGCCATTTATTTCAAAAATTAAATGTTGAACTCAAAAATTAAAAATCAAGTATCCATGCTTGCACTCAAACAATGACTTGACGGGCCAAAAAATGTTTGTAAGAAAGATGGAAAATTATTCACAATACATGTTATATAAATCACCTTGGTAGACCTTGATAACAACCATGAGGCTACACACAAACATCTTTCATATGTGCAAACTTAATGAGAACATTCATAGATTTTAGCAAAAATAAGGTATAAGCAAGTCTTAATAAAATCTAAAGGTCAATAGATTTTCATAGTTCATCTTTGTTTATTGGTTCATAAGGTTGTTTAATGTCATTTTCACCAAGAACATTTTGACCCTTGCCATTAATATTTTAGCAAGGTTGAACATCAATATCCACTCCATCTTCATATTTAAAAGATCTTGTTGCCCTTTGTTTCCAATATTTCAATGAGTTTTGTAAATTCTAAACGCCTTTTCAATGAATGTGCAAAATAATTATGAAGGGGTTGTAATAGATTTTGAAAGTGGATGACCAAAGGTAAACTTGACCAAATTGGTATGATGGGCCATACAGTGGACCCCTAAAGAGTTAGGCACATAGTTGTCATGGATTTGATTTTTAACATTAGTCCTTGTGCTTGAAAAACATTAATGCCATCTACCCCAAAATAAACGAGCTTATCGGCAATTTAGTATAGTGGCAAGTCGCTACCTATTAGCAACACTTCCATATAATCACTTTGGTTAAGTTATCACTCCTTGATCTTGTAACCACCCAATCCAAAGAGATGATAATGAAAAATCCTTACCCATTTTTCCACCACATAGCAATGGATAGACAACCATGATTGCACTATGAAAAAATAAGTGTTTTGTAACTAAGATTGCAATTGAGTTTTAATTGCAATTTGAGTTGTAATGACCACTTGCAATCTAACATATTTTTATAGTTTGAATGTTATTGGACGAATTACAAAAGTTGCAATAACATAATTCACTGTATATGAAATTGTATACATATGCAACTTGTGTAATTATGTTGCAACTACTTCACAATTACATCAGCAACATGTCCATGTGATAATGATGTGTTGACAAATCAATGGACACATGGAAATTCTAAATTTATTTCAATATTCAATATTTTATTATTTTATTAATTTAGATTATTCAACTTAGGGTTGATAAAATGTTGACATGTCGCATTTTGGTAGGTAGGTCAATAGGTAGGTCAGCCTAAAGTAGGTAGGCATTGCTACTTACATTTCCTATGCTAGGTGGGTAGGTGGGCTTAAACTAAGTAGGTAAGTATTTTGGGATAATTCAATTTTATTTGGGTTTAACATTTAGGGCCAAACCTTTTTTTATTGGTTTAGTTCAAATGTCATTTGTTTTTTAATATTCCTAGTGCACTTATTTATGTACTTTACAAATTTGAAAGGTAAGACAAATAATATGGGATAAAATTAATTACATCCTTGTTGTAATTCACTTGCAATTCATTTACAACTACTACAAGACAAACCAATGAGCAAACACTTAAGCTCTTTGAGAACTTCAAATTCTAATTACATTTGAAAAACAAAGGGATGATGATAATAATGATAATAATAATAATAATAATTATTATTATTATTGTAACTAGTAACTGGGTAGTTGCACAAAAATCCAATATAGTAATTACACAATAATTATTTAAAATATATTAATCAATGATTTTTTATTGTAGTTGTTATATGTGACTTTCATGCAATTTGTTAACAAAATCAAACATGGTTGACCAAAATTGTATATACGGTGCATACATTCATATGTATACAAATCCATCTTGGGACTAATATGCAAGTATAACAAAACTCCACAAATTCCTAATGTGGCATTTTTTTTAATGGCATGTATTTCCATGGGATAATTGTAACATATTTGCAAATTAGTTGTTCAAAGCTCTAGTTGCAAGGTAATGAGGTTTTCGTGCATGCAATTTCTCATAATGTTGGTTGTTAGTTGTAGATATTTCATCACAATCAAAAGCAATGTAATGTGCAACTTGAATTGTTGCCTTAGTTGCCCTCATCACCATTTATTGCATGAATTTTACCATGGTCCAACCCAAGTTGTCATTCCAATGTCTTTTATTAATTTTTGGCACTACCAAGAATTCATACATTGATTGCAATGATTCATATTCTATCATTAGATGAACCTACTACAACAAATGAAAAATAGTTACAAATTGAACAACTTTCCTTAGTTTTCTCTAGTTGTCCCAATGTGCCAATTGAACACCAATAATTCCTTGGGTATAAGAAAGGTTATGTGGTTCTTGGCATGCTTACATTCATTGAACCAATCGATTTTTTTCACATTAGACCCCATGGTCCTATTAGCCTTCTTCTAGTGTGCATACTCACAAAGAAAATCTCATTTACAAGCAAATAGTTTATCCTTCTTTTCTACCTCAATACAAATCCTACACTTAACAATGTGCAAGCTTCCATCTTCCCTTATAAACAACTCAACCCATGGGGGTTTTGTTGTCATTTTATCTTTAAAAAAATTAATGGCTTCATAGTTTTGCTTATTGATTCATACTTTACATGGGATCAACAAATTTTCTTTAGTGGTGTGGGAAGACTCATTTAAAAAATAACATTGATGGAATAGAACCATGAAATGAAAAAGTTTATCACAAGCAAGAATGACAAGAGGAGCACCCACAATAAGGTTCATGTAGGAAAATAAATATTTGAACTTATAAATAGGTGGGAGTATTGTAGGTATTGTGACAAAAAATGATAACAACAGTTGACCAACAAAATCTTTATTACCACCCATGTAATTGAACAAAACAACAATTTAATTCTATAATCTCAAGTTCAATGAGCACATAATAATGGATAAACAATTGTTGGGCTTTTATACACAATTAAATTTTTCATCGGAAAATAAAAAATTAATGAAAGAGATTGTAAAACCCTAATTAACTAGTATAAAAAACACAATGTGTAATGCTTATTGTCAATGTATGCATGTTACTGATCTATAAGGTACTTGCAAAGAGCACAACCATAAACAAATAACACTTTATTTTTATAAGTTTTTACACCTTATGAGTATGCAAGATTGCACAAACTAACCTATTGCATGGTGCATGCCAAAATCATTCACAATGCATGATGCACACCAAAATCATTCAAAACATGGTTGCAAATTTGAAGATGCAAATTACAAAAACAAAACCCTAAAAACTATTGAAAAAATGTATTATCCTTTGCCACCAATCTTGATCAAGTTCATGTAAAAATCACCAATGTGTAGTGTACCTATAATGATTGGAAGATCTTTGCAATGCCCACCATTGGTGATTGTCCTCATTGAAAACTTGCATGCCAACATTTTTTGAAAACAATTTAAAACATTAAAATTTCAAAACATCTTGAACACCCAAAAAGAAAACTGATGGAATCAAATAGACATATTTTTATTTGCCATTGGGGCTTGAGAAAGTTCACAAAGAAACATCCATGCAATTATGTTTAACAATCTACCTCATTACAAATTGGAATTTGCACATCACAACAACAAACTTTGAAGCCATAGGATGTTATAAATATTGTAGCTGGTGAATAACAATTAAAAATGAAAGACCATTGCAAGAAGGCAATTTTGATCACAAGTAACAACTAACTAGTGACAAACACAAATAACAAAGAGAGGAGTTTCATTGGCAAGCACTTTCACACAAACAACGACAAATGTGTCATTGTTACTATGAATGGGCTACTCAATAGCCTAGATGTGGAATTTAGATGAGACTTAATGTCCTCCATGTCACATCTTGGCAAGAAGGAAATTTGGTTTAAGGTGTTGAAGAATCCATGCCATCAACACACACTTTTTGGCCCATCTCATTAATGTATTGCTACTTGGTGACAATTTTTTTAAAATCATATTCTTATCCTATTGTATTAGTAGCCAAACTATTTTTTAAATAAAAAATGCAAATAAATTACCAGAAAAACATTACTCCAAAGGTTTTAGTTTAGTTTTTGGTGAAGAATCATCAAAAGGTGACATTAAACTTTTTTTGGAAATTTTTTTTTTACCATAAATTAATATAATTTTTTTGCTCAAAATATATATTTTTGGGGGAAAGTTTTGTCACAATTTTGTGTATTGTTTAAATGGTCTTGTACAAAAGTGTCAATAATTAATGCAAAATTTATTTGGGGATGCTTGCCATTAAGGCTCCATTAGAAAATTAAAAAATAAAGAAAAAAAATACTATTCCAAATGTTATTTTTTCAAACTCATAGCCAAAGCCAATTTCAATGCAATGTACGTGAAAATGTAAAGATAAAACAAGTTTTGCAAAACTATCAACTTGGGTAAAAGGGGTCCATTCTTATAAATGATCAACATTAACCTTCTTCACAATTATCAACATTTACCTTGTTCACAATATAAAGATTAAAGGAAAAAGTGTAATTTTTAAAGGAAAAAAAAACCAATACCACCCATACAAAAAGATTATAGTGAAAAAAACATTGCAACAAAGTCACAAGATTTAGATAATTTTTCTTGGGGATGATTGCAAATGTTGTGACATCACAAAATTGAAAACTGAGAAATCCATTGGTTATTGGCAAATGTTTATCAATTTTTGGCTTTGGAAATATTTATTATTTACCATTGAACTACATAGTTGTTTTTAAATTATGAAACAAATGGAAAGAATCCATTGCAAGGAGAATTGATACATTAAAAAAAACACTAAGGGAAAGGGTGTCACCCAAGCCAACCCAAAGCCTATGGTTTACCAAAGAACATAGCCACCATTAGGCGGTTGATAACACCATCTCATTCTTGCCACCACGTACATGACATGGACCCCAAACTTGATTGAAATTTTCCAAGAAACTATGGACTCCAAACCTAATTGCAATTTTTTAAGAACCTATTTTCTTCTTAAAGGTGTCTCTTAATTGATTTAAGGACTTTTTGTCTAGACTCTTTTATTTTTATTATGATATAAAAAGTTGCAAGTCCAATGTACATTTTACCATGCCATTGATTTAAAAATAGAAAAAATAAATTATTTCATTTACTTGCAACCTATTTTGTAAATAATGACATCTACCTAAATTTTAATGAATTTATTTAAACCTATTTTAAACCTATGTAAGTTTGAAATAAAGTTGTAACAAAATTAAAAAAGTTCATATTAGTAATTGAATTAAATGATTTTTAAAATTCACTATACCAAAGCCTATTTGATGGTCGTTTTCTATTTTTGTTGCAAGGTAATTTGTTGGTTTATTTTAATTTTCATTGTTCATACATGACGATTATCTTAAATTGACAATTTAGTGTCCATGGAAGCATGATCAAGAAGTTTACTACTTCTCTTTGCATTGAAATATGTTATGATCCCCAAAAAAAGGTCTTCAAATTTCACAAGTTTTTTGAACATGTGCAAAAGGCTTTTGAAATGAGACCCAATTTGTGTTGAACAATAAATTTGCCTTCTTGTAAAAATGGTGCTTTCACATTAAAAGGATTAAAATTGATCAATAACATTGACTTCCTGTAGAAGAAAATGGTGCTTCCACATTAAAAAGAGCCACACCTACCTATTTATGTGATTGCTTACCTTGTAATAATTTTAAAATATTTTTTAAAATATTTTTCTGAAAGCTTTTAAAAATCAAATTTGATTAAAAAGTTGTAACGTATTATTATGAAAATTAAAAAAATCCCACAAAATATGTCATGTTTTAATAATCTCATTAAATATATGAATTTTTACAACGTTTAACAAACATTGATTATAATAAAAAAAATTTAAAGAATTTTATTTTTATTAAATTCATCCCAAATCATACCACAAGTTTTCGTAATATATTAAAAAAATTGTGATGTAAAAAAATTAAAAACTTGCAACATTAAGACAAAATTTGACACAAAAACATGAAAAATTAAGCATTGGTTACATATCTTATAGCTCATGTTAGTGTGGACACACCCAAAAACTCAACTCTTTATCACACATTAAATTTATGAGAATCAAAAAAATTATCTAAGCAGAAGGTAATGATAATAAAATAAATAAATAAATAAATAAAAATTCCATCCATTCACAAAAAATATTATTACCAAGGACATGAAATATGAAAAAAAATCAAATAAAATTTTAATTTACAAAAATTGAAAATGAAATGAAATGAACAAGATTATGATGCCATATGTCATATCTTAAATCACTTTTAATCATATTGAAAATGTTAAATGCCACATTTTTAAAAAGCTAGGTCAAACATGTTTTGATAAAAGTTTTTGAGCAACATAAAAGTTGTCGTCCAAAAAACCTTCATAAACAACTATTTATATATTTAATTTGATTAAAAAAATGAAAAATGGTGAATGGTTTTCAATTAGTATTAATGAAAAGTTATTGAACTTCATCCTTTCTAAATGAAAGGTGACATTCATGGATGGACAAAGTACATGGATTGTCTTTTTTGTAACTATTGACTCTAAAGCTCCCAAACACATGTTTGAAAGTTTGTGTTCTGATCAATGGATGTCATCTTTAAGATAATCATTAGTGTGATCATAAAAATAGTCATTTCATGAATGATGAATGATTTCCATGCATTATGAGTGACACATGACATTTATGCATGGACAAATCCCATGGATTGCCATTTCTATAACTAATTCTAAAGCTCTTGAAGAGATGTTCAAAATTCTACTATGCGACCAATGGATATCATCTCTAACATAGTCATTTATGTGATCATAAAGAGAATTATTTGATGGGTTGCAACCATTATTGACAAAAAGTTATGAATGAAAGTTGACATTCATGGATGAAGAAATTAGTTGGATTGCCCATTCTACAACTCAATTTGAAAGCTTCCAAATAGAATGTCAAAAGTCTAAATTACAACCAATAGATGTCATCTATAACATAGTCATTCATGTGATCATATAAAAGGTAACATAGTGTAAGACCATCTCCACCAGTGCTCAGTATGTGACTCGAGATAGTAAAACTAATTGTTAATAAGTCAAAAAGTGCGGGTTTAGCTCATGAAATTAGTTTTTCTGTACCAAATTCGTGGAGCTTGACGTGGCTGGTAAAGGGCGCAACACAGTTGTGCACCTCCAAAAAAGAGTGTATGAAATTGGACTTAACTGCGGCTCAGTATTTCTGATTGGTCGATCATAATGATTGGTCCAGGTGGTTTGCTATTAGTCGTCCCCACGTATATGCAGTTTCCATTATAGTTTTATTGGTGGGGTTGCCACAAAAAACAGCTAAACTTACACATTTAATTTTATTATCCAGAGTGACATGCTGAGCACCTTCATTCATGTGATCATCAGCTTGCATTTGGCTTTTTTTTTTTTGTTTTTTCCCAATGTTGTGAAATCGAAAAATTGGCAAAAATTTCCAAAACATTAGTGAAATTAGTTGAAATTAGAGTGAAAAACAGAAATTTCTAACAGTTTCCCCATTTCTTTGTTTAAACAATGAAAACAATGTTAGGAAAAATAATTACTGGTCATCATAGAAAGCGTCATTTTTGTTGAAATCTGGTTAGTAGAAGAGGATGGCGTCTTAAGGCCCCACGGCAGGTTAAGGGCCGACGGACCACATCGTAAGGACTCATTGCATCTTAAGGACCTGCGACACACGGCATCTTTAAGGGTCCCACGAGCACGTCCACCTTATCCACGAGGAGAGGCCTCGACCAGCCGAACTAGCGAAGCGGCGATCTGCGATGCGCGAGCGGGCGAGCGAGCGGCGCTCCATTTTGCACGCGAAAAATTCAAAACCCTCGCATCTTCTGCTGCCGCTGCTGTGGTCATCCTGTTGTTTGCGAGAGTAAGAAGAATTCGAAGTTTGTGCGGCGAATATTGTGCAGAGCAAGCATGCTCGCATGATGCTAGTCGCGTGGTGACTAGGCGGAGGGAAGGGAGCAGAACGGGACAAGAGTGCCGTGAAGTTCTTATCATGGTTGTTTGAGGTTGGCATATCAATCTATATGGTTGGAGAGTCTGAGGTGGTGGAACAGCGTGGGTGCGTGCTTGTGTGTGTGTGTGTAAAAGGAAGGCAGTGTTATGTTGGTTTGTTGCTGCGGGATAGTTTTGTCGTTCGGATTTCGGTTGTGAAAACAAGCGGCGGCGGCGGCGGCTCGCGAGGGCTCAATTTAGTCAATCAAGCTGTCCATCTGTGCGGGGGTATGCGCGGCCCCCCCCCTCTCGGCTCTTACCGGTGACGCCGTTCCCTTCCTGAAAGTAAGTATTGCTATTGTCTTGTTGTGACTTATTAGCAAGTGTTATGGAATTTTGAGCGAAAGGAGAGCGATTTCTGGACTGCTTATCTTTTGTGAAAGGGACAGAGATTGTCATGTTTTATTTGATTTGGTGACTCTTTATCTCATAGTAATCTCTGGACCAGCGTCTCTCCTGAGTCACTGCTTCCTCTGGAATTGCCTCTCTCGACTGGATATTGAAAGATAACAGTCGGAGGATGGATAGTAACACCAATTCCTCTTCTCCCTTGCAATGATTTTGTTGGTTTTTTTTTCAACCTGATCTCAGGGGAGTGGATGTGAGAATGTTGACTCAGACATTCAAACCACACATCTTGTCATGTTGAAACTGACACAGCACATAGTTGGAGCTTCTTAACTGAACTCAAGATTGCTTTTTAACTGTGTGGCAACAGGCAGCCCTCCATTTGCAATATGCACATTGAAGAACAACAATGAAGGGTAGGAAGCATAAATGACCTAACAATCGTCTGGTAGAATATGTCTAAATGATGTAATCTGGGAAAGTTTTAGATGTTCAGTGTTTTTTTTCTGTGTGGAAGGTAGACTCTTGGTTGCTGCAATTTACAAAGGACACCCATCTCTGAAAGGGAGTGATTGAGTCCAACCAGCAATGGTAAGCTGGTGATGTCTTATGGATTCTCTGCAATCAGCATGCTGCATTGGCAGTGGCATGAGTCTGCAATGATTTGAATGTTGCACTGACCTTGAATAAGGAAACTATTGACTTGGCTATGCCTCTTGAGTTCTAGCCAATCTTATGACTGAGTGTTCCCAATGCTTGCTGCAAATCCAACAGAAACTAAGCTCAAGACCCATATCATTGTATAAATGCTTGCCCAAACTCTTTGAGCAGATTACTGTACACTTGTCTACACACATCATTTGGAGCTGATGAAGTCAGTGTGGATGCCAGTCCCCACCATTCAAGATGATGGTGATGGTCTGATACTTTGTGAGTGACACTCCAAAGGTTATGACCACACTGATTCTTGTTGTGCTGGTTTTGGTTTTTCTAGACTGACACTCTGGTTACCATCATGGTGTTATTGTGGAGTCTTGATTGCAATCTCAGAGAGATGATTGCAGTCATGGCCACACTCATTCTTGACCTGTTTGTCTTGGTTTGGCTTGTTTGGCTGGACCTGACACAATGGTCAAACCTTCAATTTTGCTACTGTGGAATCTTCTCTCAATCTCATAGATATGTAATTGAGTACTGATAGTTGACTGCATGCATTTCAAAATAGTAGGATTTTGGAGAATTTTGCTAAATTTGATTAGCACAGAACCTCTTTCTGCAAATAGGATTTTAGAATTAGTTTCAGCTGTTGGTCTGAATTCTACCCTTAAAATTATTTGCATTTTACTGCTGTATTGAAATGACCATGTGTGTAACTGCCATACATGGTACTGTTGAAGATTGCTGAAGATGAGGGTGACTGTCACTATTGGTCAAACTTCTCCTCATTTTTTTCTGTTTCGTAGGGTTGGTCTCCTCTGATTCCTGTTTGTATTATGTATTTTTGGACATGTTATTGGGTTGTATCTTATTCTATTTAGGTTGAGTTATATTGTATGTATGGAAAAGCTCTCTATACCTATGAACACATTTTTCTGTTGTACAATCGTTGTAACAGATGGGCAAGTCAGGGGGGAAGAGGAAGAAGTCTGCTTCAGCAGTGGGGGATGGAGGCACCAAGCTCGACTCAGATGATACAGTAAGTTTCCAGTGACCAGAAATGCATTGTTGTTTTATATGTTTTCTATGAACTCTCAGTTATGTAAGCCAGCTTCAGCAAAAGGTTAAGCTCTGTCTAAATATGCTACACAGGCCTTTCTCAAGAGGGCACATGAGCTGAAGGATGAGGGCAACAAGCGCTTTCAAGCAAAAGAGTATGCTGCTGCACTGGAAAAATATGAGCAGGCTTTGAAACTTGCACCGGAAGGTCATCCTGACCGTGCAGTGTTCCACAGGTCACCTACTTATATCACTTCACAGCATTGCAGTAATTCAGTCAACAGGCATAATTCTGTTGACATTGTGTTCCTACATTTTGTTACATTAAGCGTCATGATTTTGTGACATATCAGTTGAAGTAGAATGATGCAAAGTTTTCCAAGCACGTGTGACATGAGCAGATGTTCATAGCCTTCATCCTTCATAAGGCTACTTCATTTCCTTTTTTATGCTGGCTTTGTAAGCATGACAGATGTAGCATGTGGTGTCTCCTAGTAGCCTTTGTAATTCAACTGCTCTATATGTTTTGAATTTCTTCAGCAACCGAGCAGCATGTTTAATGCAAATGAAGCCGACACAATATGAGAGTGTTATCATGGAGTGCACTCTGGCACTGGAGGCACATCCAAAATATAGTCGAGCCCTACTCCGAAGGGCTCGTGCATATGAGTCATCTGGCAAATTGCAACTAGCTCTGTCTGACATCCAGCTTCTTCTTCAGGTGAGATGAAAGACCACCTGTTGTTCTCCATTAGTTGCATCTTCTGATCCCTGCATTGGTCTTCCACTGACTTGGATCCAGTTTGTCAGGAATTAACTTTAGATCTTTCTTTTTTTGTGTGGGTTCTCTTGTTTCTGTTCTTACATGTGTGTTGCAGAGGGGCATATGAAGCTCTATTTGTCAATGCCTTTGCCAAAGATGTTTGGAGAATATCATATTGGATTTCTTCTGGAATCTGACCAAACTTATGGATTCAGGCAGAACCAAACAATCATGATGCACTGGAACTAGGAAAACGGCTTCGAGCAGCTTTGGGAAACAAAGAAGGTGCCCAGCAGGACACTCAATCGCACTCCAGGACCTTGACAGCATCCCCACCAGATGAGGGGACATCTCCTGGCACTCCAAGGGCTGATGATTCAACAACAATACAAGGGGTTGGGAGAGGGCCATCATTAGCAGCAAAGCCTTTAGGAAAGAAAAAAGGTTGGCAGGTCTCTCTTGGTGGTGGGACAGAGCCAAGGACAGCCTCACATTTGTCTGCTGGATTTATGAATGAGGTGGGAACCAAAGCAGATCAACAAGTATCTCTATCAGAACAGAGTGAGAATAAAAGTGTGAAGCAAAAAGTGAATGCTGTCAATGGTGGGAAGGTTTCAGATGGCAAGCACACAGGAATTATTGGAGAAGATAGGGTGCCCACAAAATGTGACATGAGGCCTTTGAAATTTATATATGGACATGATATTCGCCGGGCAGAAATTCCTGTGAATTGCAGGTGAGACTGCTGACAATGCATCTGGTTTCCATTCTGGTGATGGATGCAGTTTTTGGATCTGAACTTAGGAAAATGCAAGGGTAGATGGTTGAGAGATTGGAACTAGTCTTGCTGAATGAAAGTGTTGTCCTATTCTTCTTGCAATGGCTTTCTAGGATTCATAGCATGGGTTGGTGTTTGTGACATTTCAACATTGTCACATTTAGTAGTTTGAAGTTTGTTGTTGATGCTACACTATAAAGAGGATTCGGTGTTGTCAGCTACTTTTTTCCCTCTAGAAGTTCCTTCTTCCAGAATAGGCAACAATCATACCCATATCATATGATGTTGCTGGAAAGTGCTGGAGATGCAAGAAATGGAACTTGCTTCTTGTAGTATTACCCTTACAGGTGAATTCTGCTGATGCAGCTTTGGTGAGCTGAGGAATCGAGTCAAGAAGACATATCCATCATCAAAGGCAGTCCTAATCAAGTACAGAGATGAAGAGGTATGATGCTGCCATGTATGGTATGAGCTCACAACTCATTTCTGCAGTCTTTAATAAGACCATGGGGGACAGGATGCCAATATGGTAAACTGATGGTTGATTGCATTAGGTCCTAGACACTAAAGAAAGAAGAGTCAACTGCATACACAATTCTTTGCAATTGGATGGTCTGCAAATCAGCTGTCCTTGAAGATGGCTTCTAAAAAGTCATTGACGAGCTGCGATGTAGTTCTTGCTGGCACTCAGTGGTTCATGTATTTGACATGATTGGGAGTTGAACTGGGATGTTGAGTCTGTATTAGATGGCCATGCTACTGAATGCAGTGGTTTTGTTATCAGCTTTTTGGATCTTGAAGTTGGAGTAGAAGTGGTTTAGAGGCTTTGTGGTCTCTCCATCACTTGTTAAATTCTTTTCTCTGAATTTCTCTTCTAAGATCTGGCTGCACATCAATGGACCAGGGAGACTTGGTAACTATCACAAACAGATTGGAGCTACGGATGGCTGAAATTGCACGTGGAGAGGAGGAAATAGGCAGAGAGAAACTAGAGTCCATTGCAAATGATCCAGTTGGAGATGTTGATTCCACATCCTCTGTTTCAGGCAAACACATGGTGGCTCAAGATGCTTTCAATGCTCGTCCAAAATTGCTGCGGCTCCATGTAGTGGAAGTTGATTCTGAACAAGAGCCCCCAGTCCCAGATAATGATGATGAGGTAGAAGTAGAGGAAACTCCAGAGGAATTGTCAAAAGATGTGGACAGTGAGGTAGTAGAAAGAGGCGGGATGGAGGCAAGCAAGGAGAGCCTTGAAAAAAATACAGATGAAAAAGTTACTCAAGAAATCACCAGTAATGGGGATAATATGGAGCCCAAGGATCGAGTTAAAAATGAAGATGGACAGCTGGTGGGAGAGGAGATGGAAATAGATGACTGGCTATTTGACTTTGCACAGTTGTTCCGGAGTCATGTTGGTAAGTTGCTGGACTATTGTCCTTTCTTTAGCTGGTTTGCCTCAATGTGTCTTTTCAGGGGTGTGGAATTAGACCTTTCTCTGTGGGATTTGCACAATTCTTCAAAGAGTTGTCATCAAGGATAGATTCACTCAGGCAACAGCAATAGGATAGCCAGTTCATGCTCAAAAGGTCAATCTTCCAACAGTTCTCTGTGTTGTTTCTCTTCTTTTCCTCTTTGGTTGTCCAGTTCTTTTTGAAATGCTGACACCTCTCCCTGATTGGAGAACATGCCCAGGCCTCTTGTTGCATTTGCAACTGGGTATGCTCTTACAAGTAACAAGACTAAACCAAATTTGTTCTGCAGGCATTGATCCAGATGGGCATGTGGATTTCCATGAGTTGGGGATGGAACTGTGCTCAGAGGCCTTGGAGGCTGTGGTGTCAAGTGAAGAGGCACAACCACTCTTTGAAGCTGCAGCATCCAAATTTCAGGAAGTGGTAAGAATATATGTGTGTACGCCTGGCAGTTTTCCTCTTTGATTCTGTTGATTACTTGGCAATTGAGCATGAAGTGTGTCTGAGGATGGACTAAGCTTATATTATATACAGGGATTTCACCCCAGCATGGTCTATTGTGACCATGCCTGAAAGTCCACCCTCTTTGAAGTCTCTAGTCATTTAGGTGATACTGGTGCCAAAGCTAAGTATTTGAGCCCTAGCCATATGACTTCCATGTATAATCTGCAAAGAAGTTAGATGAAGCTGGGGCCAGAAGACCTTAAGATTTATCTATGAGGGAGTTTATCATTCCAGATCTGCTTTCTACAAACTGGTGGGTGTTTCCTATGGTTGTCCATAAAATGGACATGGTGGGTGCAGGCTGCATTGGCATTCTTCAACTGGGGAAATGTGTACATGTGTGCGGCTCGCAAACGAATTCCTGTTGAGGCAGTCACTGGGAAGACAGAAGAGAAAGAACAGTTCCAAGCTGCATATGATTGGGCCCAAAGCCACTACAAGCTTGCAGGACAGAAATATGAAGAAGCACTAAGAATCAAACCTGACTTTTATGAGGTAATCTAATGTCCTGTATTGCTGTTTGTTTTGTCTTCTGTTGGATGTCTTCATAGAGGTCAGGATCATAGCTTGAAACATGACTTTGCATGAAGATTTTATGTTTGAGGAGCCTTCTGTTACTGTTTGTTCTGAAAGAGCTGATTTAAATTGTTGACATTATCTGGCTCTTCAAGAACTGAGGTAGAGATCTTGACAAGTGGCTTGTGGTGGTTAGGGGGTGCTTGCCCTGGGCCAGGAGAAATTTGAGAGTGCTAAGCTCCAATGGGCTGCTGCGGTGGCCAGTGGTGTTGATTTGAAGATCTGGAGTTCTTCAGAAACTCTTGGTCTTTTCACCATGGCTGAAGAGAGGATGCAAACAGCTGCAGAGGTCAGTGTGCTTTATTAATGTACTTCTCTAAAATACTTCTGCAAGGAGATCTATGCATCAGATTTGCCTAGGGCCCATTGAAACTCTAGATTGCGTGGCTGATTGCAACAGCTTGAATCCTGGTAGTTGGAATGGTGGCCACTCCTGTAAGGCTAGTTACTTCAAGCAGAGAGATTTGTATTGAGTTTCTGAAGATTCAATTCTTGATATGTTGTTGTGTGTCTGTTGGCACATCTAGTTGATAGTCATTTTGTCCATGATGCATCCAGATGTGGGAGCAGCTAGAAGCTCAACAGGCAGCCCAAGGGGAACATCCTTTGAAGGGAAGATCTAATAGAGAGCTAGTTAAGCTGGAAGTGAATCCAGATGACAATGCTCCTGGGGGTGCAGAAGCTGTAGACCAAAGCTCTGCCATGCGATCTCAGATAAATCTCTTCTGGGGCAATGTCTTGTTCGAGCATTCCCAAGTTGAGGTAAGGCTTACCAGGAAAAATGCAATTGTGTGAATCATTGTGGTGATATGCTCTCTGCCTAGGCATCAACAGAAGTGTGTTGTCACATCGTGAAATGAAATTATTCTTAGCTACAGTGCACAACTTAAATTTTCCTGTAACATATATGCTACTAGGACATTCTGAAGCTTCAAAAGATGTATGATTTACTTGATTCAATGGGTTTGCTTGATCACTGTGCAGTATCGCTTGGATTTAAAGTCATGGAGGAAGTTGCTGGATGTGGCTGTCGAGAAATTTGAATTGGCTGGCGCATCGCCAGAAGATATTTCAGAGGCCCTGAAGAATCACCCCAGCAATAATGTCGATAGTGATGCTGCCAATGTAAACAAAGGTGAAGTAGACAAAGCATCTGAGCTGCTGGTTCAAGAAGACTCACAGAAAGTGACTGAAGAATCGAAGTAAGTTGGCCTTCACATCTGGACATTTTTTTAATCTGTTGAAATGGAGAAAGAGTAAAGCAGAGTACAATATGTCTTTCTGAAGATAGTGCCCCCAGGGATAAGTTGGTAATCAAAGGCATAGAGGGTGGTTTAGTGAAAGTATACCTTTGATTAGTGCCTGAACAGGTTGAGATTTTGTGCCTCAACTATTCTTTTGGTGGTAGTGGGGGACAAGGGAAATTTAATGTCCATTTTGTAGTGAATTGATTTGTGGACATGATTTTGACAAGTGAGAAGTATCAAGGGTTTATCATCAAGCTGGCTCAAAATCCACTCTTGATTTTTTTAGTTTGGTCCCTACTTACACATTTCTAGGACTCACATCTTATGGAACTAACTGCGGTACCATCTTTGTGAGGATCTATGCAACCACAGTTACTGTGGTCATCATAAATCCCATTTGTTAACACTAGACTACACCTGTATTGTCAAAAATGGTTGAAGGAAAAGAATGGGATAAGGTCTATGAAGTCTCTCATAAGCTGTTAAGGTAACAAAAACTGGAGATTTGTCTTCTTGGCAACATCTTTTGGTTGGTCACCCACTAAGCAGTTAATTGATAGCTCAATGGGTACTATAACCATTGCAGGCCTTTCTGCTATCTTCTACTTTTTGTCATATGGAGTTTGATTAGTCCTTTCATTTCTTACAGCCCCTGATTCAGAGGTGAAATAGTCAATCATTGAAATAGTGGGGACACTGGTTGATAGGCTTAATGGGCAGCAATGTTCTGCATTCCCCTCACCAACCGAAAAATTTCTAGTGTATTTGGACGGCATGTCCTAAAGCAAATTTGACCTCTGAGAAATGCTAGCCTTCTCTTTTCAATCAGGGCTTTTCCGGCCCATGGAAGGTCACTCTCACCCTTAAGTAGTAAGTGTAAGAATCCTGCCCTTCTTATGCTGTGTGATCTTTGTATGGCATGGCACTCAAAGAAATTTCTTTGTGTACTTGGAGGGCACCTTATATTGATGAATTTTGCTGGTTGAAAAGAGGAGGGTTCTTACACCTACTCCTTGAGAGTTGGGGGACAAATTATGCCTATTTATAAGTGTCAGATCCATCCAACTTAGGTGTAAGTACCCTCCCGCTCCTAAACCTTGTGATTTATGTATAAGGAGGTCTAGAGCATCATGCCCTGACAGCTGTGCCTTACCCAATCTAACAATTGAGAAGCAATCACTGAGATGTGGTCATTGCATTAAATGGAATGGTTGAGGTAGTCTTTCGAAAAAAAAAGCCTCCATTCTAGGGAACTTATGTGAAATCTGGAGCATGAAATTGCACTTTGGGAGGTTCCCCCAATTTACACTATGCTCTTCTTCGAGGGTTGTTACCTTTTTTCGTTTGTTTAAATTCATGATAATGTACCTCCTGCCCAATTTACACTATGCTCTTCCTTGAGGGTTGTTGCTTGTTAGGAGTGTTTAAATTCATGATAATGTTTGCGATGTGTTTTGTGATGGTAAAGCCTGTGATGAGACAACATTCTCAAAATATTGAGCCAAACTCAACTACTGTTTGTCCTCCTCATGCTTTATGCTGGTAAAAGCCTTTAGGAGGGGCACATTCATAAAATGTGGAGAGGGACTCAACTACTGCCTCATCCTAGGCCTCATATTTTGAGAACGGCCCCACACTGAAGCTTTACCCTGCACTTTGGGACAGGGCTAACTGGCACCCATACCGGTACCTTCACTTTCTTGAGTGAGGCCTTTTAGTGGCCATCCATATTTAACCCAAGAAATGTTAAATTTGAACTCTGAGACCCTGATTTTGATCTTGGGATGAGATATTTACCATGGTTACCAGGTGTAGGCTCTGGTCCATCCACCCAGGCCACTTTTGTAGGAGGTTCATTTTTTGAAATCACCAAGAGAGCCGTTGTTGAATGGGACAAATTTTGCAGGCGCCAATTCCCCATCTCCATATGCCTTTGCCACAAACTCACGTTTTTGTTTTGCTCTCCCGATCGGAACTTCTTACAATTCACAACGCTATCTTGCACCGTGTTGTTGATTTTTTAAATTTTGGTTTGTTTTGGTTGCTTCTTTTGTTTTGCTTTGTTTTCCTTTTTTGTTTTCAGGAAATTCTTGTCGACTCTTTTCGTGTTTTGCTCCAAGTACTTATCAGAACTCCATAACCGGCTTCGTTACTTTCGTTGACGAGCGAAGTTTGTCTTTTGAAGTTTCCTGAAGTCTTTTGCTCGCTGAGCACTACAGCAGCATATGGCGACGGTGCGGACGGTAGATTCGGTGTTTCCGAAACGGAAGAAAGCGAATAGTGGGAGCGCCGCTGTTGATAAGAGTCGCTGCTCTCTAGTGCTGAAGAAGAAGAGTAAGGACGCGGTAGTCGTCGAGAATCATAAAGAGTTGAGTACTTCCACAACAGGGTTCTTTGGAGTTGCTGCTGCGTTGCACCGGCCTGCTGCTGCTCTCATCGCATCTCGAAGTGCAGGTAAAGATGGTGATTCTCATTCCAACAGGGCGGCTCCTTTCTTCTTGTTTTTCTGTCTCATGCACGGTTGTGCGACGACGAGCGTCAATGTTCAATCTGTTGTTAGTTTCCCTTCTTCCAGATGCGGTATTTGTACCGCAGAACGCTTGTGTGTTTTTCGCTGTAGTTGCCATTTTTTGTTGTTATGACTAGCGGCTATTTGCTTTCTTGATGCTCTAAGTCAGGAAATCTCTGACGTAAGATATACAGAAATGTGCAGTCTTCTGTGAATGATTTGTGACCAAACTGGGGGTTCAAACATTGCTGAAACCCTGAGGCAAAGCACGACTTTTACGAACGTCTTGCGTCCGTTGATTTGTAGTGAAGATGCAACTGTACACTTAACATGTTTGTGACATTTGGAGCTTCGGATTCTGTTGGTTGAAATTGGACTTTCAATAAAGAAGAACTTTACCAGCAGCTATCCATCACTTTGTGACTTGCAATTGAATGTGCAGAGGAGCAGGATGATGATAATGATGATGATGTGGAGGAGATCCTGAGGCAGTTTGACATGAACCTAGCATACGGTCCATGTTTAGGATTGAGTCGATTGGCAAGATGGGAACGCGCTCGTGGAATTGGACTCAATCCATCTCAGCATGTGAAAGATCTCTTGGAATTATGTGCAGGAGGTGACTCTGAGTGCCTTTGGGAAGGCAGAGTGTAAAGCATTTTTTGCTTCCTGTAAAGTTGGACTATGCAATCACAAGTGGGGGGGCAGGGTTTCATGATTTTTTCCCTGCAGGTCAGTGCACTTTTGGAGTTTCATTCCTGTAGGAAATGGGGGAGTAGAGGGATCGGTCCGTCTAAAGCAATGGCACCCTTGCCACTGGTGTAGGCCTTGTTGATAGGAGGTTAGGTTGGAGGAGTAGAGGGATCTGTCAGTCTAAATGCAGACACACCCTTGCAGCACAGCTGTAGTAGGCTTTCTTGAAATGAAAGTAGATTGGAGAATTTTAGGATTTCCAGTCTTTGGAAATCTTGTCTTCAGAAATCATTTAAAGCTGTGTTAGCAGTTTGACTGCTGCAATCTCTGGTCACCCTTGTGAAGTGCGGATTCTTAATGATGTCAGGTGTGCAGCTATTGCATTCATATGCTTTCTCTTCTGTTTGCTTATCACCATTCCTGTCTTGTAGGGATGGAACATTGTAGGTGAAGAGCTCACTCTAGCATGGTACATAATTTTGAGCTTGCAGAATTGGTTTGCATAGTCTTTTATTAAATTGGTTTCACATAAGAAGGTTTGCATATGTCCTATTTCTTGTAATAAGTAACCATTGAAAATCAATGGTTAGGTTGCCGACCCTTGGAATTGAAGTAGATTGAAGTTCAGTGACATTGCCAATGTTTTGGAGCTCTATGGTAAATAAGAGGTTCCTTAACAATTTTTAGAAACACAAACTTAATCCAAACATAAATAATTATAGACATTTTAAATCCATATTATGTATTGACACTTCCCATATTGAAATAGAAAAGTAAAAAATTGCAAATAAAAAAGATTGAAAACCCCAAAACTAGAAAAGTTGATTGGAATATGGAAATATTGGTATTTACATGGATGGTTATGGCATGGTGAACACATGAACAACAATGTAATGTCTCTTAAGATATGGTCAATGTTCGATCATAGGTGAGTGTTCTGTGATGGGTGGTTTCACCCTATTCATTTTGAATATGGAGACAACATTAAAAGTTCAATACAAGATTATCTTTCAAAATGATACTTTCGATTAAGGATCATGTTGGATATGTGTTCTACTGATAGATGTTGTACTACGTGTTATTTGTTGTTGGGATAAATTTCGTTTGGGAAATTTGCATTTGCAGGTTTAACCTTAACACATCTTATTGATGGGATGAAGCATGTCAATTGATTGGAATCAGGGTTTTCATCATTTATTTATTCTTTTTCTGGTTTTGTGAAGTATGTGGGTTGGTGATCTTCCACAATAAGTCTTAGTCTAATTTGGCTACAGGTCATAGATGACATTAATAAAAAAAAGGAATTTCGCTATTTGTTGGTGACATGTTGAAACTTACTATTTAAACATGGTGATTTCAGTGTTTTTTTCCTCAAAAGATGGCAATTGCAACATTGGCATTGTCATTTGTTTTGTTGCCAAGAGATGAAATGTTACCCAAATTTTATTTTTCTTAATTAGAATGTTTGAAAAAAGGTATGGAATGATGGATATTTTGAATCTATTAAAAATTCAATGACCTTAAGAACATTAACATATTTTTGGCTTGTCAAGTGCATTTCTTGGTTTGTTTTGTTTTGTCCAGATACTTTTTGGGCAAGCTTGTGTTTCCAAATGTACTAAGTTGTTTTTTCTTAATAAAGTTATTCATAAAGTTGAAAAAGAAAGGGTTCCAATATTGGGTTTTGCAAAAGAGACAACAAACACAAAAAGGCACAATAAGCATTTCCTAAATGTCGAAAAGACAGAAGCAAACTCAAAATTGCCCTTTAACTAAAGATTAAAGGAATTTCCTCTTGTATCTTGTGATTTTTTTAATGATATGAGTGTGATTGAAACGAGTTTTTTTTTGTGAAGAAGGTCTATGTAATGTAGACAATTTGTGAAAAAGGTTTAGAGTGAAACCAGTTTGTGAAGAAGGTTTGGAACAAAAGTAGTTTGGGAGTTTGGTTTGCAACGAAACCAATTTGTGAGGATGGTTTGGAACAAAATTAGTTTTTGAGATTTGAGTTTCATGGGTGTTGTGGTTTTGGTGGTGAACTTTCGGCATTGTGGGTTTTGTGGTTTCAGCAGTAAATTGCAAATTTGACAACAAGGAGTTTCGACAATGTGGGCAACTTTGACAACGACGAGCTTCAACAACAAACTTTAAAGCTACAACTACATGTGGAACTTTGCATAAAGTTTCTATACCTAGATTTCAATTATCTTTCCTTTCACTCCCAACCAAATGGTCTTCATTTCCAAATTGTGAGAAGGTGAGGATGTTTTTTTCAACACTCTAGAGCATGACCTAACTCTATGGGAGGCATTCCTCTTGTTTTGCTAGATTCTTTATGTATTTTGCCACAAGCTTTGTGAATTAATCACATTTATAATTGTATCACTTTTAGTGCAATATTTGAAACTCGGTTTCAATCCTAGGGTTCTAGATTCTTCCATTCCTGATTTTCAAAACTTCTAGTAACTTTTCATCACACCAATTGTTAATGATGCTTTCCATCTTCAGACTTCTACCACCTTTCATTAACAATGTTGCAATTGCATACCTTATTCCGTGCTTACCCATGACCCCGTCCATGCTTTGGCATCTTTGCAACATAAACAAGGGGTGGTGTGAGGGAATGAGGGAAACAATTGCATGGAATGTTTTGGAACTTATCAAAGTTAATAATCAAGCTTACTAGAAATTTGTAACCATGCATGGTCTCATGAGACCTTTTCTTCATGAATGACTTCAAATTGAAATAGATTACTTACAAGAATTTTGGGAATGGTATGATACATTTGAATCATTTGAAAATGTGGAATTTGATGCAAACGAAGAGTTTTCTTTTTCTTCATTAAGGTTGTTAGTTTAACTTATGTTATGCACACTTTGTGATTTTGTCGAATTGAAATTTATAAAGTTTTTTATTTCTATGACTTGTTTGAACTTATTTTCCCACTAAGGTCATGGTCATCTATTGTGGTTGTTTACTTGAACCTAGTGAACCTATGGAATCAATTGCTGAACATATAAATTGGCATAATCATTAAATATTATTTAGTTGATCAATGTGGGGTTATGGTTTTTTTAATATCAAGGCCCAAGATATCCAACTAGTTGTTCACTTCAATCCAATCAAATCATCATTTCATCTACCTACTCACTTGAACACAATGAACCCAATGAATTAATTTTTGTTTATCAATTCAACTTGGATAACCATCTTATATTTTTGCATTGATGTTTTTTTGTTGACCAATGGTGGGTTTAAGGTTTTGTTTAATCAAGGTCCAAGAGATCTAGTTGGTTGTTCACTCCAACCCAATTAAGTCATCTAATTATTTGCTAATTTTCTTAAACATAGTGACCCAGTGAAGAAGTTGATGTTCACAAATTCAATTTGGATAACCATTTCATATTTTTGCATTGATGTTTTTTTGTTGACCAATGGTGGGTTTAAGGTTTTGTTTAATCAAGGTCCATGAAATCCAGTTCATGGTTATTCACTTGAACCCATTGAAGTCACCATGTCATGTATTTGTTAACTTGAACCAAGGGAGCTAGTTGTTCAACATGTTATTTTGTTGATCAATGCATGGTCTAAGGTTCTGTTTGATCAAAGCCTAGGAAATCCAACCAGTTGTTCACATCAACCTAAACGTGTCATCATTTCATCTGCATGTTCACTTGAACACATTGAATTTAGTGAGTTATCTGTTGTTCATTAATTCAATTTGGACATCCATTTCATGTTCTTCCATTGATGTTAAATTGTTGACCAATGGTGGGGTTTAGGGTTTTATTTTATCAAGGTCCAAAAGATTTAGAACATTATTCATTTGAACCCAATGAATTCATTATTCATTTGGTTGATGATTTAAACATAATGAATTAAAGGAGTTGGTTGCTCAAAATATAAAGTTTAAACTTGGACAATCATCAAATGGATATGCATTGATGGGTTTTTGTTGATCAATGTGGGGTTTAAGAAGAACTGTTTGATCAAGGTCTAGGAGATTTAGAGTACTATTCACTTGAACTATTGAATTCACTATTTCATTTGGTTGTTGATTTGAACCTAATGAACGAAGAGAGTTAGTTGCTCAACATATAAAATTTAAATTTGGACAATCATCAAATGGATATGCATTGATGGATTTTTGTTGAACAATGTGGGGTTTAGGGTTTTGTTCAATCAAGGTCTAGGAAATCCAAAATGTTATTCATTTGAACCTAATGAACTCACTATTTCATCTAGTTGTTGACTTGAACCCATGAATGAATTAAAGGAACTAGCTGCACATCATATAAAATTTAAACTTGGATAGTCATCAAATGGATATGCATTGATGGGTTTTTGTTGATCAATGCGAGGTTTAAGGTTTTATTTGATCAAGGTCCAAGAGATCTAGAGCGTTATTCACTTGAACATAATGAAGTCACCATTTCATTTTATTTTTGACTTGAACTTAGTGAACCCATGGAATTGGTTGCTTAACATATTAACTTAGACAATCATGAAATGTTCTTGCATTGATGGGTTTTTTATAATCAATGTGGGGTTTAGGGTTTTGTTTGATCAAGGTCTACGATCCAATCAATTGTTCACACCAACCCAATTAGGTCATCATTTCATCTACTTGTTCACTTGAACATAATGAACCTAGTGAACTAATTATTGCTCATGAATTCAACTTGGACATTTATCTCATGTTCTTCCATTGATATTATTATGTTGACCAATGTACTAAATTTTGGGTTCTATTTTATCAAGGTTCAAAAAATCCAAAGCATTATTCACTTGAACTTAATGAATTCATCATTTCATCTAGTTGCTAACTTGAACCCATTGAACTTAGGGAACTAGTTAATTAACATACAAATTTAGATAATCATCAACCCAATCAAGTCATCATTTCATGTACTTACTCACTTGAACATAATACACATAATGAACTAGCTATTATTCATGAGGTCAATTTGGACAGCCATTTCATGTTCTTCCATTGATGTTATTTTGTTTACTAATTTGTTAAATTTAGGGTTTTATTTTATCAAGGTCCAAGAAATCTAGAGCTTTATTCACTTGAGCTTAATGAACACACCATTTCATTTAGTTATTGACTTAAACCCAATGAACCTAATGAGCTAGTTCTTCAACATACAAACTTGGAAATGTTTTTGCATTGATGTTACATTGTTGATCAATGTGGGGTTTAGGGCTTTGTTTGATCAAGGTCTAGGAAATCCAACTAGTTGTTCACATTAACCCAATAAGGTCTTCATTTCATCTACCTATTCACTTGAACACAATGAATCTAATGAATTAATTGTTACTAATCAATTCAATTTGGAGGGCCATCCCATGTTCTTGCATTAATGTTCTTTTAATGACCAATGGTGGGTTTAGGGACCTAGTGTTGGAACAACCATAATGCAGTTGAAGAAAGAAGGAATCTATAAAATTTAAAATTTTGAACAAATTACATCTACATTGAAAATATTACAATATGTTTTAATCCAAGGTTAGCCATCTTTCATCCAACTTTAACAAACCTTTTTGAACTCCTACACCTATGGCTAAACGTTATTGGGTTTTTCACATCATGCATTATTGGTTTAAAATTTAAGTTCACCTAAATTGGGTAGTTGTTTAAAAAGACAAATATAAAGAGAAAACACTATGAGAAATTGCGTCCATCAAAACCACACTACCCTACAACTAAAACTCAAAAAACAACTCATATACAACTATTTGTGAAACTATCCCTTGGGTATTACAATTAGTGTGCAATTATCCCTCTAGAAATACAATGTATTAATAAATAAATTGCCACATCAGAAATCAATTAATTTTATTATAATTGTAAGTGAATTGAAAATGGGGTTTCTACATGGTAATTTATACACATCATACATACATATGTAATCAACCATGTTTGACTTTTTTAGGAGTTGCATTATAATTGCATGTGGCAACTACTTTAAAATTGTTGTAAATGTGCCATTAAAGTAACAATTATGTTGTAACTAATGTACAATGTACACACATACAATCATGGCACATGTCCACATTTCTATTACCCATTATGGGATACATTTGCAACTAGTTTTTTATCATGATTTCCATTGATATAATTAGTATGGCCATTAGCGGATCATTATTAAAGTATTATTGTTCAATTATGTTATGATTATAATACAACTACTTATAAATGAATAAAGATACATAATCATCAATTATTTATATTTTCGTCATATGTGCTTCATTTTGAGTGATTTAAAATGTTATGTGAACGTTACCTCAAGTTCTAAAAATCACCTTTGAAGTGCAAAGGAAAAGGAATAATGAAAATAAATAAATAAATTTTCCAACTTATAAAACACATATTTTGCCCCTTTTTTTTCTTTGGACCCTTCCTACTTTCAAACCTCATAACTTTCTTATTTAAAATGATTTAAAATGTTATAGGAATGTCACTTGAAGTTTTATAAATTATCTTTGAACTTTAATAATAATAGAGTAACATAGATGGATTTTTTTAGGTGTTTGGGAACTAGCCTTTGTAGCATTCAATGGTTTTTAAAAAAAGTTTTTGACCCCCTATATTTTGGGGGCCCATAACTTTCTTAATTTTTTTCCATTTTTGATGATTTTTAATGCACCAGATGATTCAATAGGAGGGGTTAAATTTTTATTTAAACACTAAAAACAATGGAGCTTTCCCCTTGTATTTGACCTTCTTTGAACACTTAAATGTTATAATTGTAACTCAATTGCAACTTAATTTGCAATTAAGGAACAACTAAAAAATTTAACATGTATGATTTGTCTTTGAATCCCATGTTACAAAAAATATAAAAAAGGCTTGTTCCTTTGTATTCTCACATTAAAATACAAGTGCCATTTTGGGATGAGCTCAAAAAAGTTTAATCTGAAGGCAAAACATAAAATTTTAAAATAAAATTCCATGGTTATCATTTAGTTAACTTAGTCTTGTGCTTTCCCACCTATTTACCTACCTAGGTAAATAAGTACGTATGTAGGTCTTAAGACTTATCAACCTATCTACCTATGGTTATGTATGACCTACCTATCTACTAAAATAAATATGTATATATATATAAAATTTCCAAAATATTATTAGTTTGACATGTGGAAATTTTTTAAATGATGCCACGTGTCACAATTTTAGACCATCATTAACAATCATAATGGACAATGGAGATCAATATTTTGAAAAAAAAATCATGTCAAAAAATCTTCATAGTGCCATTTGTCAAGGTACATTCACAAAATAAAAAATTGGGGGTGCACCCATAATAAGGATTTCGGTGATTGCTTATTTTGAAAGACTTTAGGTATATACTAAGAATATTTTAGTTATAGGTTACAAAAAGTCATAAGAAAGTCCTTTTGAATCAAATATATGTTACATTATACTCTAATGTGAATATGTGTCTAAAAAGCCTTTCCAAAATTATGTCATTTCCAAGTACTTTAAAAATCATTTATGAGTTTTTTCAAGTAGTAAAAACACTTTAAAACATTGGTTACAATGATTTCAATGCCTTTGAAAATTCAAATTTCACTAGATTCATTTCAAATTATTGCACATGCTTCCACAATATAGTAAAAACATTATCATCAAAACATATTTTTGAAATGTGCAATATTAATATAATTTTTGACACAAAAACATGAATAACAAAACATTCGTTACAATTTTTATGGCTCTTATATTTATGAATGTACCCATCAAATTTTAATAGATGGATGACAATTAATGACATTATAATGACATCATGGGTGCAGTTATAATGGAGTTGCATAATAGTTGAAAATGAATTGTTTTGATAAAGTTACAATTGAAATGCAATGAGTTGCATCTATATATGATGAATTACAATTGTGCAACTCATGCAACTTGTCCGTTAACACTCACAACATATAAATACAATGAGTTACAAGTGTCTACTGTAATTCAAAAATTGAGTTGCAATGCTAATTATAAAACACCCCTTTTTCTTATAATGGAAAAAGACAAAGAGACAAATAGAAGGAGATATATCTTTTTTGGTCATTTACTTTGACCTTTTGTGGTTTCATCAAAGTTGGTTAACTTTGAAAAAAAAAAAAAAATTATCATCTATTCAAAGGTTTTGGAAATCATTTGCTAAGCATGTTCTCACTTTACATTTTACATTTGGTAAGTTGTCCTTGGATCAATATGTTGGCCCAAGTTCAATGTACCATTTGGTTAGGATTTTTGGCATCTATTTTTTATTTCTATATGTTAATTTTTAAAAAGTATAGATAATGTTTTTCTTTAAAAACCCAAACATGAGCTTGCCCTAAACTATCTCTCAAGTCAAGAAAATTTAAAAACATCTTGTGTCTCCATGAAGAAAAATGCCCAAACTTGCTATTGACACCAAAGGAACATTACTTATTTAATCCATAAAAAATATTCATTGCCTACATGCTTACAAGGTTTGTTTATCAAAACTAGTTTTTCCCTTTACAAACTTATTTATGTTGGCATTAAGGGTTAATCCCTTAATTGCAAGTTTTTCTTTTCTTCCTTGAAGTATGTTGAAGCATCCTACAAACGGGTCCTACCTCGCTTGGCACCATCCCACCAAAACCACAAACATTTTGTTAGTGGAGAAATGAGGAAAACTAGGCTTTTTAAACAACCCCAACTTGTTATCAATGTCATATAAGATGCAAAAACAAACCTAGATCAGTTTACATAAGTCAGTATGGAGTAAATGTTATTCCGAAGAAGACATACATTTTTTAAAGTGTCATAACTACACAGCAAATCTACTACATTTTAATTATGACCTCAAACTTACATAGTTGTTTGTGAAATTGTTCTTTTTTCTTAGTGTTTTGCAACCTACTTGTGCACTATATGTTATATCCAACACCAACTTTTAGAAAAACAGCGCTTCATTAGTAGGCATTTTGCATATTGCTCTTTGGAGAGCTATGCCTTACCTATGTTTTCAAAACATTTGTTGTTGTTTTTTTTTCCCTAAGCCTTGTGGCATTGGTTAAATTTATGTCTACCTTTATTTTATTTGTCCATAATTCTTCTTGAGAGATTACAATGTTATTGCTTTACTCAAATTATATCAAATATATAAGGTTTGTTCTTAAAAAATCCAACCATTTTTTTGTTTCTTTCTTCCAAAATTTACTACTTCATGTTACCATTCACAAACTATATCTTCATTCTCAAACAATCATTGCCTTGAGTTTCAGGTCATATAATAGTCTTTGTTTTTGTCTGGATGGATCAATTTTAATGGACCATGAATGGATGGAGAATTTTTTCATCTCACTAATTTTGTATGTCCTTTTTGAGCAACAACATATACAAACCTTATAGGTGTTTGTCTTGAAGAAAGTAGTCACCAAAGTATTTTATTTCTGAAATGTAAAACATGTACTTCAATATTTTTCTTTTCTCCTTCTCTTGTAGAATTTTTATCAAATGTATGGGAAGCACATTAAATCTTTGTGTTTTTAAACATTCATTGAAAGGATCATTTAGTGTGATCTTTTGAAAGGTTTAGATCAATATTATGGTGGACATATGACGTGTCCATATGTGTGTACACTAGATGTTTAATATTTTGTAATGTATTTTTTGGGCCTTTATATATATCATTTGATATATATTGTCAAATGTATCCATTTCTATCCTATGTTAAATAGGGAATTTTATGCTTTATTGTTGGCCATGCTTTGAGAAAGAGAAAGAGAAATAAAGATATATAGAAAAAGAAAAATAAAAATAAAGACAAAAATAGATAAATACATAAACATAGAGACAAAAATAGAAACATAGAGAGAAAGAAAGAGAAAGATATAGACAAAGAAAGATATATAACTCCTTTCTGATCAATTTATATTGATCACTTAGTTTTCTTTGCAAAAAAAATAAAAATAAAATTTAGATTAAGTGTTTTGCATATTGTCCAAGTATATGGATACCATCTTTGATAATAAAAAAAGATCACTATTGAATCCTACCCTATGTGTTTACATAATATGTATTGTGTAAAAATTATGACTACAACATATCATTATATGAGATTTTGTCCAAAATGTAAACCATTTGGCTACACAAAACCATTAGCAACTTTTCTTTTTCAATATATATTTCAACAATTTCCAAGAAAAACTAGTGCCTATTTTATAAATCCTTGTAGGAATGCATAATGTTTCCTTGAATGTCGTAGACCTAGTTTCTTGAGTTATTTAGACCAATGCACACATTCAAAGCCCTTTACCAAATGTAGAACTTACAAAAGCTAGAATAAAGTATATTCCTATAACCACTTGGATACATGTTCTAGTTAATGTAATGGTTTAAAGTTTTTTGGTAGAGCCCTTTTACCATATGAAAAGTGACAACATGTTATAATAAACCATTGTAATAAATAAATAATTGTACTTTACACATCCTTGAAGGTTCCTTGTCACTATTTTTCAAAAAAACTTTAAGTAAAGAGCTAGCCTTGTTAACTAAAATTTAAAATTACATTAGGTAATACCTAAATAATAATATAAGTAGTTCCATTTTGGAGGGCTATAAAGTTTTTTGGAGAAAATCAACCCCCTATGTTGAAATCCCATATGCAAATGTGTGTTTAATTCAGGGGCATTAATTTACCTGATTTTGTAACACTAACCATTTTCAAGCCTTATCTAGCTTGTAATTATAAGGACCGATTTAAACATAATAAGGTGTTGGTTGCATGCCTTTTTTATAAAAAAAACCATGTTTGGTGACTAGTAGTCTAACCAAACACCCATATTAACTTTGTAAATAAATTATTAAAACATAGGTCCCAAGGTTTTTTAGAGGAAAGATTAGCATTGAATGTCTTTTATTGGTACATGTAAGAGGCTCAATGGGCTTGTGTTTAAAAATAATAATTTGGACCCCTTTATGTGCATCCATAAACTTTTTTATTAACTTTTGTCATTAAAACCTTGAAAGGTGAATGTTTGTAACATTAATCATGAAACATCAAACAATGCCATCCATCATGGAAATGGATTCAAAACAATGTTTAGTTCTGATGTAAGCACATGTGCAAATTACTGTCAACAAAACAAACAAAATTAAAATTAATAACTTAAAAATTATTTGAAAGTTAGGGGTTATTAGTGAAAAGGAATTCAAAACAAAAATTAAGGAAATTCTAGACTTGTAGAACTAGAAATTTTTGTCCCACCTATGGTCAATAAGGTTGGGTAGCTGTCCATTTATGATTTTGTGAGTGATTTACACATGTTCCCTTAAGGCTTATAAATATCTCACAACAATTTCGTAATGGACTATGGTTAAGTGATTAAAATTCAATGAATCATTAGGTTGCATTTGTAATCCAATGATTTTGATAAGAAGCTAAGAACATACATTCATGTAATGATCTGAACTAAGATTATCACAAATGATTAATTTAATTAAGGCTAAAGAAGAGTTCACCCATTTGCAATTTGTTGTGATAAATCAAGTTGACTCATTTATTTCCAATGGATGTCGATTCCATTTCATCCATCCAAAAAACCAACAAGAATAGGCTTGTTGAAAACCTAAGGATTAGGTGCTTATGTTCACCAAGTCTCAACCTTTGCACCATAATGATGATTGGAACATCCAACCCCCAAGTTGTTAAGTTTAAGTTGGATTCACACACTAGAAGAAAAACCTCATTTTTCGACTTGTCTTAGGCGACTAAAAATGTCTTTTGTGACTATTCTTGATCATTTTTCGACTTGTCTTAGGCGACTAAAAGTGTCTTTTGCGACTATTTTTTATCAAAAATAGTCGCAAAAGACACTTTTAGTCACCTAAGACAAGTCGAAAAATGAAGGTTTTCTACTTGAATAGTACATAGTTAATTAGAAATAAGTTTTCCATTATAAAAATTCCTTTGTACTATTTAAATCCACCATCAAAATTAGGGTTTAATGAATTCGTTGGAACGAGGGCATCAAGGTTTCCATATCGTTACATAGTTAGAACTCGCATTGCCACATACTATGCCTACCCAAATTTCTAAGATAAAACCATCAAATTTCCTTTGAATGTAAATATCAAATTTGTTGTTTCAATTATTCTTTTGTTTTCAATTGACATAGGCGAAAATCTAATCATGGCAGATGATGCCACCATGTCTTCAAATTCTTTGCTTACATTAGTATGAAATGAAAAGCTTGGAGAAACATTGTTTAATGCGAATGTCTCCCAATGGCCGTGTGAAGAAGAACTGATTAGAAGGGTGGTGCGCATTTGAGTGGTTTAACTCATATGGGATTGTCAAGTGACACCTAGCCCTTGTGTTTTTGTCATATACCTAGAATCAATTCTTATTTTTGGAAATAAGGTTGGAAGGTTTGATGAATGTCAATGTGAAAATGATGACATTTGTTTTTTTTCGTGAACCTCGGTCCCTGGTGATGGACATTGCCATTGGTTAAAAGGGTTGTTTAACCCACTGTCGATAAAACATAAGGCATAGTACCTAGTTTGCACCATTTGTCAATTTATCAAGTTTTTGCTAATAAGAACATCTATTAGGTTATGTTCTAGTAAGTGTATTATTTTTTTCATCTTATTTTTCATAGGAATTTTTAATAACATATGGAATTTTTTTACATGTCTACTAATTGAATATTATGTTCACTTGTGGAACACTTGTTGTACTTCTAACCTTTTTTGAATCAAATTTTTTTTGTGTTCAATTAGACTAGTAAGCTTGGCTTTTCACATGTTTCTTTTGTAAACGATCACAATCCAGAACTACACCTACAACTTATGTAATACCAAAACATTTAATGAATAACATTTTGATACTAATCTACATTTCATTATGTTAATATGGCTATTCAACATCTAATATTTGAATAATTAACCCCAATTTACTTAGTAAGTTTGAAATGGTTCACAAAACTCAATTCAATCATAACTTTTTAAATGTTACTATTACATATTTTAAAGGCTACTTATTAGATAAAAAACCAAATATGAGGCCGAAACGAAAGATACTATTGAACTAGGGCTCACAAACTTCAAATGTGAAGTCCATTCAATGTCCATGTAGGAAGTTTGTCAATATAGTTGTAGCTTTGAACAAAACTATGTATTTTGGTGTTGTGGAATCAAACCTTTTCATCGTCTCCATTTCCTTTTCAATCCACCAATCCCCCATTCCATTCACACTCTATACCCAACATGCATTTTGTTGTAGGTTCTAATACCATCTTGGTCAACATTAGGACCTACTTCACACCTTCCAATCCTCTTCATGATAAACATATTTTCACTTAAGTACCCAAGATTTCCCAATAGGTACTCAAAATACTCATCGTCATGTAAAAAAATTGATGCCAATTTTTGTGTAATTTAGACTAGTGCAAGATGGTAACGTCATGGTAGGGACTTGGATACCTAGAGTCTAGGTAGATGAACAAACCTCGATGATTAACAACCACATTGTTATTCATTGAGTAAATCTTTTTGTGCCCATTGAACCAAACCTTGTGGGCCCCATCATTCTAAGGTTTGCGAATCTTGATGAATGTGCCATCAATGAGCCCAATGCAACCTTGAAATTCTAATAAGTTCATGTGCCCAACACAACTTGTTTTTGTGTTGTGGGCCATCAAATTAGATTTCCAATTACATCATGAATGTAAGATGTAATGAAGATGGCATCATCACAAATTACATTCTTTGACCACTTCCATACAAATGCATCATACATGGAAACATGATAATGTTTCATATACAAAATGAACTATAGAAGGTGTTGTTGAGGGGTCAATTTTGATGGATGATTAATCTGAATGTGGTGATCATTTGTAAATCCTAACTTTTAATTATAAGATTAAAACTTTAATCCAGACCCTAAATCCAAAGTCATACAACTAAAACCTTAATTTAATGCACTAAAAAAAAAACCTAATCCAAACCCTAAATCAAAACACTTAATACTAAAACCCTAATCTAATGCCCTAATACTTAAATTCTAAATTATGGCGCTAAAACAAAACGTTAAAGATAAACCCTAATCCAAACCCTAAATTAAACACCTTAATATGAAAACCTTAATCCAAAGCCCTAAAATTAAAACCCTAATCTAAGGCACTAAAACAAAAACCCTAATGCAAACCTTAAAACCAAAATGTTAAATCCAAAGTGCTAAATCCAAACCTTAATCCAAACCTTAAATCAAATGCTTTAATATTAAAACCCTAATCTAAGGTGCTAAAATAAAACCCTAATCCAAAGCACTAAATTGAAAGCCTAATCCAAACCCTAAATCAAATGCTTTAATATTAAAACCTTAATCCAAAGCCCCAAAATAAAAATCTGAATACAAGGTGTTAAAACAAAAATCTTAATCCAAACTTAAAATCCAAAGTGTTAAATCCAAACTTTAAATCAAATGTTTTAATATTAAAACCTTAATCCAAAGCCCTAGAACTAAAACCCTAATCCAAGGTTCTAAAATATAAACTTTAATCCAAACCCTAAATCTAAACCCTAAATCAAATGCCTTAATATTAAAACTATAATCCAAAGCTTTAAAACAAAAACCTTAATCCAAAATGCTAAAAACAAAACCTTAATCCAAAGTGTTAAATCCAAACCTTAAGGTAGACCCTAAATCGAAAATTTTAATCCAAAACGTTAAAAAAAAAACCCTAGACCAAACCCTAAATCCAAAGTGCTATAATTAAAACTTTAATGCAAACCCTAAATCCAAAACTTGAATGTGATGCTCATTTGTAGATTGTGCATGGTGCACAATGGTGGATGCCACTAATAACGCCAACTCATCAAACTCGTTCAAAGGGAAGTTGGTCAAAGTTTTAAACAACCTTGGTTGCTCACATAGTAGTAAACACATTTCAAACTCCCACATTTGAATCCACTAAATGATTTGTGCCTTCCTTCAACTCATTGGCATTGAACATGTAAGATGAGTTGGCAACAATAACTATAGTTGCAAAAACTATCTATATTGTCTTTGTTTATCCATGTCTACAAACATTTATTGTATCATCCCATCATCACTTCAGAATGAAGAGTTAAAATTATTTGATTTAGAAGTATTAGAACTATCTTGTAGAACTAGAACCATGGCCATGATCTCCAAATAAGAAAACCCTTCCACTTGAGTGAGAAATGAAAAAGAGAAAAAATTGAATGAAAAATGAAAAAAATAAGAAATTGAGGGAGAGATCCTCCCATTTATATAGTTCCCACCCATAAGACAAAACTTTTGGGTTTAAAGCAAAGGTTATGAATTGCTTTTTTGCAGAAGGTTGAAGACTATGATTTAGGATGACATTCTTGGTTTAGGGATTTAATTATGAAGGGGGATAGGGATTAGCGGTTTTGATTATGATGTTAAACTAAAATTTTCATACCATTTACCTACACTTAGATAGACCCTACTAAAACCCTAGGTAGCCTTTCACTTAAATCAAATTTGCTTAAGTAATTCTGTATACAACCTTTAACTATCTCTTATGTAAGTTCATAAGTAACCCTTAAGTATTGCTTTACTTACAAAGTCCCTAAACATTTTCAACCAAGGTAGGCCACTAGGTAGTTTTTAAGTACCCTTTCAATAATCCCTTATAGAACCCCATAAATAACCCCATAAATATCTTTAAAATTAAAAAAAACACTAGGTAATCTCCGAAAGAAGCCCTATATAACTCCCCATAAGTAATCCTTAGGTATCTCCTAAGATAAAAAATCCTTAGTTAGCCCCTAAATGATTCCTTAGGTAACTCTTCATAACTCCTTAGGTAACCCGTACTCAAACCCATGGCTAGGCCGGTAGGTAGCTTATAGGTAACAAGGCAAGTAAGCCTACCCTATTCTACCCCATAGTAGCCCGTGGTCTGTGGCCACAAAGGTAGACTGTTATGTGGTTAGAAAATTGATCACAGCAGTCACTTTTGAAGACTGGATCCTGTTTTTTCAGGGCTGGTCCTGACTTTTATGCACTTGTTGGCAGGATGAGAGGGGCAGTCAGGATCAAACGCAGGCTGAAACGCAGGAGAACTTTACGGATAACTTTGATACGTGACAAGAAAAATATCTTAGTCATGGGTCCCATGGTTATTGATTAGAACTAGATCCGCCTCATTCTGGTAGCTAAACTAGCAAATCTGCACCACCAACTAAATTTATTAAAAAGTTGATGACAACCTAAAACAATAGGTTATCAAAACAATGAGATAACCACCCCATTAACTACCCCCACCTACATCATCGACTATCTTTTTTGTTAGAATAAAACTAATGAAAGCCTAAACAATAGGACCATAGGTTATGAAAATAAATAACCTACCCATTAATCACCTAACCTTCATCACCAACTAAAAGTATTCTTCAAATATATTGAAGAAAACTTGAACAATAAAATCCTTAAAATAATCCTTACTTTGAGCTTGAATTCACTTATTCCTTAAGTAACTTTCTAGGTATGACTTGTGTAATCCTTTAAGTAGGTTCTATGTAGTCCATTAAGTAACTTTTCGATATTATAATTTAAGTAAGTCTCTAAGTGTCTCTCTAAATAATCCCTAGGCAGTCCTATCTAATAGCTCTCTAGGTAAGATCATAAAATTCCCTCTTGCAATATACTTAATTTTAAATAGTTTTAAAGTAACCACTAGTTAGACACATATACGCATGAAAAGAAAAAAAGAATGAAACTTAAATAATCTTGGGTTAGGTTAGAAAAAAAATTTGAGTTTTCTCCTAGAGGCGAGAAAGTTACTGCCCCTCCTCAATAGGGGGGGGTCGTTTTTATAGAAATTTTTTAATCGAACAACTCATAGCCTAATTCCAAACCCCTCAAAAAGTCCTTAAATATTACTTTGTTGCCTTTATAGTTACAAGATGATTTGTAGAGCCTAAAATAGCAATTTCAGAGCAGTTTAAATCACTCAATTTGAACAAAAAAAAATGAGAAATTTATGCACTAATGAAATAGGAGGGATCAAAATGAAGAAAAATGAAAAAAAAGTGTTTTGGAGTTTGAAAAACCGTATTTTTTTTACTGCTCTTTTTGGGCTGCTCCTTTGGCTTTGTATAGCCAAGATGATCTGCAAAGTTTGAGAAGGCGCTCCTATAACATTTTTAATCACTCCAAATTGAGAAGAATTGAGAAAGATCTGCCAAAGTGTTCGATGATAGGCTAATGTTCGGTGATGGGCCAGTAAACCCGAAACCCCACAGTCATTTAAAGAAAACTGATTGAAAAAACAAGTAAATGGTTGGTTATCAATAAAGAGTGTGACAACCACCCACAAATGATTGGCTACCTAGTAATTCCTACTTACCTACCACCTACAAGAAAGAAGAAGGACAATTGGAACTTGGAAGACAAGCCTGTGCATTTTTATTTTATTTTGTTTATGTGGAGAGCGTGCACAACGAAGGAAGGAACGGGCGGGGGGGACGAACGCAGGGCGGGACGGGAACACTGCCACATCCGTGGAAAGAAAAAGACGCAGTAGACCTAACGGCACCAAAGGCTGCGAGACGAAGAAGACGAAGAAGAAGGCGCTTGTGCGATGGGCGACTACGGCGATGTCTACATGCGCAAGGATGCGGCTGGGCCGCCCGGTCGCACCAAAGCTCAGAACCGTGCCACCGTGCAGCAGCTGAAACTGGTAAGTAAAACTTCTTTATGCAGAGCGGATGCCACTACCCTAAACCTTATATGTCCTGACTTTTGGCTCAATGTTTGGGGATGATTCGATCTCAGTCACGCGGTCAGCGTCTAGACAGACATGCGCACGCATCAATTCCGAAGTTCTAAGTTTTGGCGTATTGCGTGTTGGGGATCTCTTGTGGACATGGAGTTGTCACTTGAAAACACTACTGTAAAAACCCTGATGAGCAGGATACGTGGGGAAACGTGATATTAGTTTTTCGTCTTCTTCGTTGGCCCCTTTGCTTTCTTGATGTGTTTTACATTTCGTAGTGCCTGGAAAACGTGTTGCTGATCTCTTGTGGTCATGGAGTGTCATACACTTGGAAACACCATCGTAACCCTAATGAGCAGGATATGTGGGGAAACGTGGTAGTTTTCGTCTTCGTCGTTCGCCCCTTCGCTTTCTTGATGTTTTTTATATTTCCTGGTGCCTGGAAATCGTGTTGCGGATCTCTTGTGGACATGGTGTGTCATACACTTGGAACCACCATCATAACCCTAATGAGCAGGATATGTGGGGTAATGTGGTAGTTCTCATCTTCCTCGTGCGCTCCCTCTGCTTTCGGGATGATTTTCATACTTCCTGGTGCCTAGAAAAGTGTGTTGATGGATAGCTGTGCTGCCTATTGTTAGGCTTGATTTGTTGTTGTCCTTCAAGTGTTGGAGTTGGTTGTAGTATTGGTAGGTCGTTTTGATGTGTATAAGTATTAGGTGATATACATACCTACCATGTGGCTTGATTATGTTGCAGATAGGGCAGAGTCATCCAACTGGCCTTACAACAAATCTTCTGAAACTTTTTGAGCCTCGGGCTCCGTTGGAGTTCAGGCCCCCTCCAGAAAAACGAAAGTGTCCACCCTATCAGGGTATGGCTTCAGTAAATTTTATGCTGTTTTGGTTCATATTTGCTGTTTGGTCATGCACAAGTTTTCCTTCATTGCATGAAGGGGAGACACTATGTAATGGTGGTTCACTTCTTAGAGAGCATCTTCATTTTCATTGCTATGCTGCTGAGTATTTTTTGCATAGCAATTGGGTGTTTGCTGATAGTTGTGATTCTACTGTTGCCAACTTGCAGGCATTGGGCAATTTGTGAACAACTTTGCAGAGCCTGGAGATCCTGAATATGCTCCACCTGTTACAAAAGGGGAGACACCGGTATGAAGCTTCTCAGATGAGATCTGAACTTGGACTTTGTTATGCTAGAGTTTGTGGTGATGTTTTCCTCCATGAAATTAACTCTGTGTTAAAGCTCTGAGTCATTGCTTGTTTGTAGACACAACGGAGGGCACGGATTCATTTGCTTCGCTTGGAGGAAGGTGCCAAGAAAGCATTAGAAGAGCTGGAAAAGTGTATGTACTTTGATCTAGCAACCAGCAGGGCCATGTTCTCACTACTTCTTTCATATCTCCTGGGTGTTCTGTAATTCAGTTTTAAGTTGCTTGGTTTTGGGTCAATAGAATCAGTTAGCAGTGTTTGGTTTCAGTCATATTGTATATGTCACTTTTCCCTTGGACATCCAAAGACCTAGAGGATGCAAGGTTGTGTTCTGTTGAGGGACTGGGAATTGCAGCGAATATTGTCCAGTAGAAGTCAGAATTATGGTGTTAAAGTAAGTCAAATTACTGAAAATAAAGTCTGGGCAGGCAGAAAGAGTAAGAGGCATCTTGCTGGCATTGATGGAATCAAGACCCCTAGTTCTCAAAGATCCTCATACTTTTTAACAATGCTTGTTTTGTATGTCACCAGATGATCCTGCCAATGACCCTGATGTGGAAGGTGATCCCTATAAGACTTTGTTTGTCGCACGCATTGTAAGTATCGTGAGACCTATTGCTATTCAATGGGACTTGTCTGCTATTTTCAAAGGCTGGCCACACTGACATATGGTTGATCTGTTCGGACACTAAGGCCAATTGCGTGGTGCTCTCTCTCATCTGTATGCTGCGGTACGTACAAGAAGGTTCTTTTCTGCTAGTTTCACCATGCTGAGGTGGCAATTCCATCTCACGCAGAGTTACGAGACAACGGAGCACAAAATCAAAAGAGAGTTTGAGGCTTACGGTCCAATCAAGCGGGTAGGTACTTCAGAGTGGTTTCTGAAGCAGCTCACAACCATCACTGTTGGTGAGATGTACCAGTGACCTTGCTGTGTTGTATTTTGTTAATTGATGCTTTTCAGGTTGTAGTCAGCACTTTCAAGCCTTTGTCTTGGAATCAAGTATTGAGGTGTCATCTACTGACTCCATGTCATACTTGCTACCTCCATCTGGTTTGTCCACTATTCTGAAGCAGTCTTATATGTCTTCAAGTACATATGTTCAACTGGGATGATTCAGGAAACTTGAAGTCATGGTTGTTGATGTCTTTTGAAGTATGTCTGGCAATGATGTCCATCTTCTTATATGGTTTTAGAGTTGTGCACTCTCTTCTTTCTATGAGTGGAGTCCTGTAAACAGTAGCCTCTGATAATGAAGTCAATAATTATATATTTGGAGATTGAGTGCTGTTGGCTTTCATAAATTTACATGCTTTGGTCAGTTCCCCTGGTAAGGGGGTTAAGAGTCAGAATGAATATAAGTCAACAATTATCTGCAAACATTGCTGGACAAAGGCGTTGCGTACTCCTTTGGAACCTGTGTGGCGCAGTGGTACGTCTCCAAGGTGAGCACGGCTCGTGAGGCTTAATGCCCCTGCCTGCCGTGCTAATATGCATGTAGTTGTGAGTGTTTGGAGAGGAATAGCTCTAGTATCAGTGAAAATGCATTCTTGTTTTGGCAGAGGTAGAAGCTTCGGCTTACCATAGCCCTTAAGCTGAGAAAGTTTCTTCTGTGACTCACCAGCTCTTAAATGGACTGAAGCATATTGACCACAATGGAGTCAAAATGTAAGGGCTTTTAGCATTTATCAGCGAGATATTTGTGGACTTTCTGGGGTGTGCATCATGGGCAGGTATTCCAAGGTTGGGCCTCTAATTTTGCTTCAACCATTTCCTGCCAGGTTCGCCTTGTACACGACAAGGATTCCAAGAAGCCCCGTGGCTATGCATTCATTGAATATCAGCACACTCGGGATATGAAGAGTATGCCCATTTTCCTCTTTCTTCTCAGGTTCCTTGGTCTTGCTTCTCTGTTAGGTTCTTTTGAGCTAGCCAGCATCATGGCTGGGTCTTCCTGTTACTGTCAGTCTGACAGATCTGTGTATGTTGCTTAATGCATGACATTGACCTCTGCTGACTGCCAGGAGATGATGAAGTCAGTAGAGTTGTTATGGTAGTTGGTCACAACCATACATGTTGCTGTTGAAGTTCTTTGAACATTTGGTTGAATGTCACTGTTTGTCAAAGTGCTCATCAGTTTTTTCCCCCTGTTCTTTAGGTTTGGTTTCCTATGTTTCCTGTTTGCTGAAATGATGTCAGATGTGAAATTTGTAGAATATTATTATGGGGTCATTTTCTCACTTGAGTTATATGGAGAAGTTCTCACTACCACTGCAGATATATATGTTTCTTTCCTGGAGTTTGAATGGCTGCATTAAGTGGGTGCATGGTCAGTAGGTTATTGTTGGTCACCTTTGATACTGCACTGAGGTGTTCCTCTTTGTTCACTTGCATCATGTGTTCATTTTGATTCCTTTATTTATCTCTGTCATGATTTATTGTCGGTAGAGTGCTGCAGCTTAGCTTGTCTGCCTTTTGGTGCAGATGCTTACAAACAGGCCGATGGCCGAAAGATTGACAATCGCAGAGTGCTTGTGGATGTTGAGCGAGGCCGGACTGTACCAAATTGGCGGCCTCGTAGGTTGGGTGGGGGACTTGGGTCAACTCGGGTTGGAGGGGATGAAGTCAATCAGAAGTATTCCGGGCGGTAAGTTGAAACATGCGTCTTAACCTACAATGTGTCTCTGTGATGTCAGGAGTGCAGAACAGAAATACCTCTGCTCTGCACAGGGGACCTTGCGGAACTTCAGCATAGAAGGTTTGCAGGTACTGGGACAACAGTGCATGTTTTGATAGTTCCAGAGGACCAGTGTGGTTGTGCAGATTTCCAGATGTCCCAGCTGCCTCTGTTTGTATGGCCCTAAAATGATCGAAGTACTGCATTCTGGTCAGGTCAAAGCTAAGTTTATTTGTGAGTTGTGTCATTCTATATGACAGGGAGCCACAGCTTGTAACAGCTGCAACCACCACAAGGTCTGAAGAACCAAAATCACGTGAACCTGAACGAGTCATTGAGGAGAGGTAGACATTCTTCTGCACATGCTATTGAATCTGCTACTGAAGTCTGGAACATTTGTTTGTACCTTTTGTTGGTTTGATGGAGTTGTCCCTGAAGCATGGGCCACTGGGTGTATTCTGGGCCTCCATATATGCATTATACCTTGCTCCTGTGTCTGAGCGACTAATTATCTCCCTTTACTCTGGCACTAAGCAGGAGATGCATATGCCTGAGGGGCAGGTTGATCTGTGATCTCTGCCTCTTTTATTTAGTTGCATATTTTGACAACAGTCTTTCTGCAATGTTGTGTTCAGCATTCAGTAATTGTCTGCAGTGATGCATGTTGATTCTCAGTTTCTTTTTGCTAGTCACCTGATTTTGTTTTGAAGAACTTTGTGATATGTATTTGGAGCAGGAAAATGGAGTTTTTTCTCCTTGGCTTGCTGTTGATGGGCTTGAACTTTCTTTATCTGTGCCTTTGTGAAAAGATGTTCTTTCCTCAATCATAATCTGTATGCAGGGAGCCTGAAAAGCCAGATAAGCGTGAGAAAGATCGTGAGCGAGAGCGTGACCGTGAGAAAGAGAGAGATGGGGAGAGGGATCATGATCGGGACCGAGAGCGTGAACGTGAGAAAGAGAGAGATGGGGAAAGAGACCGTGATAGGGAGCGTGATACTGAGAGGCCCCGTGATCGTGACCGTGATCATGGCGAACGAGAGCGTGGTGGTGGCCGTGAAAGAGATCGTGGTGGACGTGCCCGTGAACGTGAACGTCATTATGAGCGTGAGAGAGAAAGGGAGAGAGAGCATGGCAGATCTCACTCACGGGAGCGGGAACGGGAGAGGTAAGTGGGAGGGATAGTCTAGCTATCATAACCTAGGTATGTACAGGCAGGATTTTGTGGAATAGCGTTGCAAAGGCTGATTGACTGCCTGATGTATGGGATATTTTCCTGGTCCCAGTGGTGTTATAGGATCAGAGATGAGGTCTCCAACACAGTTTTGTCATCATAACTCATACTTCCCAACACAACTGCTTTTGCAGAGATCGTTGAGGTGGAAGTTTGAAGGCAACAGGAGGTGGTAAGTTGGGTATCAAAATGCACAGGTGGGACACAGTTACAACAAGCTCATCTTCAAGGTTATTTTCACATGATATTTTGCTAACTATTTGCCAGGGTTGCTGAGAACTGTTTGGTGAGGGTATGTGCAAAAGACACCCAGTTCAGACATGACCTGCAGGTCACTAGAGCTTCTGGTTTAATAGTTCGCCAGACCTTTGAGTCTTTTATCTTCTTTTTATTCTTCAGATTTCCAACGAAGCAACTGGTCATCATTCAAGCTTGAATGTGTTATCATAGGTAGTCTGCATGTTTGAAATGATAGCTTGTCATGAGTGTAGTCACTTGAAAATGGTTGTGTTATATTGAACCTCATTTATGAACAACATACATTACCTTTGAATGTGGTAATACACCCCTTCCATCTCTTCTCTAGTATTTGTTGCTGGAATTTCTCAGGGATTATGTGCACCGGTTTCAACACATGAGATGGCCAGCTCAGTCCTGTTGTTACCAGCTTTGGCACAATAGTAAATTGGGTATCTACGGTAAGGTTTTAGCTGAAAATGATCTGCAAGGTGGCCATGGAATATGGAATTTGCAAGAAATTGAAAATATGAGAAATGGGAAGAATGCTACAAGAATTGGCATCAGAATACTAACTAGTCGGATTGCCTGTCTCAAAGTGCACATCCAAACTGAAGCTTTCTAACCAGATTGTGGATAAGAGTTTGTACTCATGGCCATTTGACTGTTGATGAGTAATCTGCCAGATGTGCAGCTCTTGATTTATGGGCTCTTGATTCACTATGTATTCTGATTGTGAGCTTCTGACTTCTACATGTGAAATGATATTTGCTACAGTAACAACCCTCCTCCAGTACTATGTTTATATACTATGCGCGTTGTCCAGATTGTGAGGAGAAACTTAGTCATTGTGAGCCACACTAGTTATTACATTTCACATGCAGGGAAGACAGGGACATGGTGTAGGATGGCATATGGTTTCATGCACAACATATGCTTCTATATGAGGTTGAATGGCTATACAGGATCATTGAATTGATTGCCTTGCCTCCAGATTGGACTTCTCTTTCACCTTGAGATTGGCTTCTTTACAGGGAGAAACAGAAGGACCTATTTGGCATGCGGGATATCTGTTTGTGCAGGAGTGCTGGGACTATGTGCATTTTCCAGCAACATAAAATGGCCTGTACACTGTACATTGGATGAATCTTAGCCTTCAAATAGCATGATGATTGCTTCTGATTGATTGGCCATAATGATTGACCCAGGTAGAAATAGTCTCAAACTTTCCAATTTTTCATGTTTATGGGTGGGGCTTGTGAAACAATTATGTTGGCTGTGGCAGACGCTCAAATGGTGGCTTGTGTGTGGCCCTACTCTAAGATCCATCACATGCCTTCACCTGTCGTTAGGCTCTGGAGGCGAGGTGATGAATTGCTTCCCTTGTTAATGTTTTTTCTGTTTATTTTGTTGGTTTGATGGTCTGCACAGAGTTTGATGAATGGTACCTTCAAATCTTATACCATTTAAGTTATAAGGTCAGCAGCCTACTTTGTACTCTGGATGCAGAAATGTGCAGCATGCAAATTGATGATGGGAAGAGCAAGTTGGAATTATGCAGGTAGGTAGGAGATGAAATTAGCAATGGGTCCTTATTGCAGACAGTACAAAACTACTGCCTGCTTCTTTTTTCTCTGACTATCCTTTTTCCTGTCCAAGATGTGTCTGGAGGTGGCCCAACACATCTTGGTGCTGCCCATTACACACTTTAGGCTCTGTTATGCACATCTTGGAACTGTGTCTACATCCATCATTTTTTGAGAAAATAGATGGATCAGGCCGAGGGCAGACAAAGGAAAAAAAAGAAGCAGACAATACTGCCTGCAATAAGCACCCATTGCTGATTTAACATCTTCCCAGAGATGAGCAAATGGGACTTCACGGCAAGTAGGTACGACCCTGACTATCTGGAAATTTTAAGAGTTCTAAACTCACTGACAGTCCTTTCAACTGTCAACCAGATGTTCACATGGCTGGCCTGGTCTACTTACTGCTCAGCAGAACCTGTCTATATGCAGGGCATTACCCCCTATCGCAAGTATGGCCAGAGTGAATTAACAGCCACCAATGCACCAGTTGGCCGTTCTGTCCACTGGATGGGTTGCGTTTTTTCATTTGGCGCCGGATGGGGTTCATGACAGTCCATTTCTTTTTGCTGCTGACC
>Ga0116227_10002007_pt1 | contig 46361 bp, 29 predicted proteins | sample S1TSphgellanicum_FD_89693 | JGI IMG/M metagenome (GOLD analysis project Ga0116227, IMG submission 89693) | Host-associated microbial communities from peat moss isolated from Minnesota, USA - S1T2_Fb - Sphagnum magellanicum MG | ecosystem: Host-associated > Plants > Peat moss > Unclassified...
TTTTTTTTTTATTTTTTTTTTTTTTTTTTTTTTTTTTTTTTTTCTAATTTTGTCTCTACAATGTTGTTTACCACATCCAACATAAAATGAATTAATTATTTCCCCACTCCCACCCATCAACACGAAAAATTGGACAATGTTGATTGAGAAACCAATTTTTCATCAGTTTCATTGAATCATCATTACACCAAAACATGGTATTCATGACTTGAATATTTTATTATTAATGCCCAAACCTAGTCATGTAGTCATATGTGACATGTAAAATGTCTTGTAGTTTTTATTATGACTATATCATTATAATCATTTCTTCCATTGGACATATTAATTGCAACTTCAGATGTAATTAATGACAACTAATCCTTCCAAGCAAATGAATTGTGGCTGATTTTTCATCCACCTAGCCCATCACATATCACATTAGTTATTCATATAACCAAATATTGGTCACAATGATGACATGGACCTAGATTCGTTAGATGTATATTAAAGTTTACTAAGGGTGTACTACGAATATATTGTGTAAATTTATGTAAAAATGGGTATAAGGGTAAGTCGGGGCCTAATATTAGGTAGGTGTGCCTACCTACCTAGGTTACCAAATTATCATTACATATTACCTAGCTTGGCTTAAGTTACATATTTACCTGCCTACCATATTTATTTACCTACTCACTACCTACCTACTTAACCTAAGGAGGTATAAACAAAATAATAGAAATTATTAATAACATTTGAGCAATTTGTGAATAGTTTCAATCATTATGAGAAATCTTGTCCATTGAAATCACATTACTTTGCAACTAAAGTTTCAAAACAATCAATATACAATTATATTACAATTAAAGCATGAAAATATGGACAATTAATAATTTTAAAATGCCATGTTAGAAAATTAGGGAGTTGAAATGTAGTTGCAAATGGGACACCTATACAATGTAATGTATGTTTGTACCTGTGGACGTAATCAATCATGTTTGACTTTTTAACAAGTTGCATTTTAATTGTTTGTGACAACTACACTACAACTAATGTAAATGTGGCGCCTAATCAACAATTATGTTGTAATTAATGTACAAAATTGACACATACAATCATGCCATGTGTACACATTTTTTCCAACCATTAAATATGACATTTATAATTAATTATCAATCGTGATTTCCATTGGTACAATTAGTTGTGCCATTATGTTGGCATTGTAGAAGTATAATTTTCCCACAATTTTGTGATTGTTGTTCAACTCTTAATAAATTCATAACCAAATAAATTCATATTGAATCTTTAGTAATGAATTATTAATATTGATTAATATTTAATTTACTTAATTATTATGAATGAATGAATTAGGTTAAATAACTAACTATTAATATGAATTAATTAATATAAGTTAGATAATTATTTTTTCAGCTAATTTAGATAATTAATTAAAAATTTTAGATCAAATCATAAATTACTAATTATCTGAATTAAATATCTGAAATTATTATTTAAATTCCTTGAATAACTAAATGTTTAAATTAAAATAAATAATTCACATAGCCAGTTCAAATAATTAATTCAAATAGTTAATTATAATATAATAAATAATGATAATAAATTAAAATGATTAATTATCTGAATTTTATTTGAATTCAGATTATTAATTTTCTAATAATTAACTATTTATTTATTTGAATTAGACTAATTCATTCAAAAAGACTAATTCAAAATAATATTTTAGATAATTAATTCACATGTATGATTATCACATGATTACATTAAGATATACAATTTTAAAAATTTTAAAAATGAAAAAAAATGTGGAAAAATTACTTTTTAGTTGCAACCCAATTTGCAACTAATGTGCAAACTAAAAGATTATCCTTTTTTTTAAAAAATTAATTAAAAATTTATATGATTACTTTTTAATTTATCTACCTTTCTACCTTCATACCTACTTGCCTACCTAGCTAAATAAATAGGTATGTAATGTAGGTAAGTAGGTAGGTATGTATTATGTAGTAAAACGCATAGCATTCTACACCTTCCTATGTTGGTATGTAAATATGTACTACCTATTTAGTTTTATTTACCTACCTAATTTTACTTATGTACCTAGGTAGGTAGGAGCTTCCTGCCTATTTAATTATGTATATTTATCAACCTACTTAATTAGTTATATACATATTTTTTCCAAAATTCAATTAACATGTCACATGGCAACTTTCAACTTCACCACATGTTGGAATCTATAATTTCACCCAAAAATCTCAATAGTGCCACATGTTAAATTTTGATGGATGACAAAATGTATTTTAACATGACATTACCATTATAGTTGCAAATTAGTTGCATTAGAATTGCACAATAGTTGTTTTTACATAGTTGTAACTTAAGTTACATGAATTACATATGTATACGGTTTCACATACAATGAATTGAATTTGTTACAATTTTTATGATTGTATAATAGCTCATGTTCATAGAAATACATTAAGTTGCAATGAGTTGCAAATAATCGTTGTAACTCAAAAACTTAGTTGCAAGGTGAATTGCAAATCACCCCATTTTTTCATAATTAATTGTGTGTTGAACAAAACTCTTTATAATGTTTAAACATCATTTAGATTATTGTTGACATTGTTTCGTAATGTTTTATAAGTATGAAAAACATTAGTTACAAATTTAAAATGTGTTAAAAGGGTCCAACCACTTTAATAAGAGCCACAACCACCCCCTTAGACTTGTGTTTTTTGAATATTTTTTTCAAGAATATTCTTGAGATACAACACTTTCAAAAATTAAAAATCCTCAAAATTTTAAAATATTATTATGGTAAGGTATATATTAGTTTTTTTCTAGAACTTTGTAATTTAAAAAAAAAAACAGTTTTTTTTGCATTTTTAATGTTTCTTATCACTTAAAAACATTGGTTACATAGCACAAAAAATGATTTTTTGTATTTTTTATTCACTACATTGATTATAGTGTTTTTGGATATGTATGTTATTGAAAATAACATTAGAAAAAAACAAATCCATTTGTAGTTTTTTTTTTACAATTTGAAATACACAAAATTATGAAGTGGTTACGACTATTAATAGTACACGGTAATGCGACCATACAAACACATAATCAATGGTTGGTTGCAAAAAATAGATGTAAGAAAAACCTAAGCAAAACCCAAGGTCGCACTTTGTTTACATCATGATTATCAAGTTTAACACCAATTTTCTCTTGCACAAGCCTCTTTTGTATTGGGTTTCTTAGCTAGGACACAAAATCCATAGTGTTAATGCTTTTGAAACTTAAAAATGCAACAAAGCTTCCACAAGTTAGACTATTTGAATATAACATTATGAAGGTTTATTGAACAATAATAAACAACACGTAATATCATGATAAGGCCTACCAAAATATTGTTGACAAAGTAACTTAAATGGAAAATTCCAATAGAAAACTAAATTATGAAAGCCAAAATCTAACTTTTTTATGACAAGGACATTTTCAATGAATCACTCTAGAGAGCATATTTTCAAGATATAATATTTTGGAAAGGAATTATAAAATTTACATTGAAAAATGTCTCAAATGTTGTTTCATTTTAGAAACCAAAAACTTTAATTTTTCTACATATATATTAAAATGCCATGTCAACATCATAAATGATAACAAATAAGCCACATGACTGATTGATCAAGTTGTTACATCACATAAATTATGCATAAATTATTTCAAATGATTAATATTCATCCTTTCACTTATTTTCAATTTTGAATCTTCATAAAACATTTTATCATGAAGGGTTTTTTAATCATACAAAATACATGATACTTTAAATTCACAAAATCCAATGTCTTTGGATCGCCCTAAACCTTAAAATCCAAGCATTCATATTCTTATGGAAATATTGGAAACATTTGTTTTCAAACCTTCTATTTTCATAATATATTGAATACTGATGAAACTCATATCCTTTATGTTGTAGCATTGTATTCTATAGTACTTTCATTATAACATCAATGTGTTGTGACCTTAACCACATTATATTGTTCATAAGTGTCCTTTCACCATGCCAAAAATAATAATTTTCATTATCTAGTTGTGTAAATGTTGAACAATCATTGTTTTTTGCCCTTCTATTCATGTGAAAATTACTTTTTTTCATGTTTGGGGATGTGTTTTGAATATCTTCAATTTGAATGTCTTATAAGATTACAAACCCTTCAATTGACTAAACAAGAAAGAATCACACATATGTTGTGCATTATAAATGCCATGTGGTCTGGTGATTTAGGTAAATCAACAAGAAGCTCGTTAAAAGTTTGACCTTATTCGTTGTAATATGTAAAATAGAAAGTTGGATGTGATGGAATTTGATCATGTTTAATATAAATAATAATTTCTAATGAATGTGTTGAAATTTACAACTACATATAAAGGAGGGTCTATGAAAGTTGAATATTTTTTTGGTATAGAATCATCTATCACAATTTTATGAACTATGCCCATTGTCCCATTTATTAGCCCAAATTTAGGATATAAAATTTCTAGAAGAATGACCTTCATACCTTTGTATAATTAAAAAATGGATACAAATTATTAGTATTAAAACTTTGAAACACTTTTCTTCTATCCACCATATCTTTTTCCTTTTTATAAACCACCAAATTGGATGTAATAGTAACTCAAAACATACAATAATTTCAATATAATTTCAAGAATGAATCACATTAATGTGTTGCCAAAATTGTAAATGAATAGAAAATGAATTTGCAACAACATTTGTGATCCAACATTCTTCAACAAATTCATACAAGAAACAACATTAATTTTGTTGTTGTTGTTGTTAGTCATTACCTTTCTAGATGTAACACTCTTTGAAGACTCTAGGAGCCCTTAGGCTTTTGCGTGTTGTAGTTGTTTGACAAAATCACACATGTCTATTAGATTTTGCCACACATCATGATCAAATCATGTCAAGGTTTGCATGTTCTAAACTTTGTAACAATTCAAAGGTCCAACTCATTAATAGTCAAGGAAGTGTACTTTTATGATTGATGATTGGACACTCAACTAACAACACACATTTGAAGCTAAATCATTGCATCTTTGTTCTAAATATAAGCTTGTGCACAAATAAGCATGCAAATTCTCAAAACTTGTGGGAGTGCTAAGAGATGTTGCAAATGGATTTTTAATCTATTGCATTTACTTCCTTCTAAGTACAAGCGAAGGCCATTCACAAGTTTTCCACCAACAAAAACTTGAATGTATCCAAACAAGATCATTAGCAACTCATACACCCATAATTTCCATTGGATGAGTAATTTCTAGGATGTTTTTAATATACTGGCAACTAGAACATAAGCAACACTCATAATGGCTCATCTATGAGTAGGAATGGACATAGCAAGCACAACACTGTCAAAATCATACAATCACAACATGTAAGGTGATGAAAATTGAAAACACAATGCAAAGTTCCAACACACATGTGCATCTTGAATTCCATACTCAAATTGTCAATAGCACAAGTACAATTATTGCAAACCATCATCCCCAAACGAGGGAATTCCTTGCGAGTGTGCATGAATGTAAGATAAAAACAATAAAATGAAGGCAAGCACCAGATCAAACTTTAGGAAAGTACCAACACAATTATCAATTGTCTTGAACAGTTCCTACAGTATAATTACTGATTCAATACCTTTAAACCAGTTTGGCATCTGTGATCAAACCGCTAACAACCATAGAATTTATGAGGAACAACCATCAAATGAGTGGAGACCCAGAAAGCACAGTTTTTAAAGAACCTAACAGTAATCCCAATACTTTGGGAGAAGAACAACACCTTGTTGCATCTTACTTATGCTTTTGAGATGGTATATTGGAAGTAAAAGGCTAGTATTACCTCAGGTACCTACCCACCAAACTGGTATGGGCATAAGTCTGGTATTTGATACCAGTCAATGACCCTACGACAATATACCAGACCAACACTGCTACAGACCAATGTTGAACCAGATCTTGATAATTGACCCATTCGTCAAGTAGGGTCTAGGCCAAGTTCTGAGTAAACAGACCAAGTGGATTGAAGATGAATGTAAAAACTTGACAAAGACCATTATCACCTAGTATGTAAATTCTGTAAGAGATACAATGAGAAGCTAGAAGTTAGAATGAGTGTTGAATAGTTCTTTGATTTTTTCAAAGAACCGTCAATTCTGAGTATTTGAGAAGAATTCAGAATCAAAGAACCAGCTGGTTCTAAGTATGTCAAAGACCTCAAAGAATCACTGGGTTTCATGAAAGAACCACTGGTTCTTTACCAGTTCTTTTGCTTTTTATTTTGCTGGGTCCAAGCCATGTCCTTCAAATTTGACCTCTACCAGTTATATATCTGTATACCCAGTCTGACCTCCAATGAGGGTTTGGTCCAGAATCAAAGAACTGCCCAACAATGGTCAGAACTTAGAACCCTCTAAGCCTTGTACAATTTTGATAATGATGTAAACCCTTCATGTATCCTGTATCCTCACTCTTACTTCATGGTTCATCCCAACAGGTTATTTCTCCCTTAAACCCTAAGTTTTCAGATGGGCAAGACTCTAAATTATAGGCTTGAATTCCAGCTTTCTAATCCAGCGCCTAATTCTTGTGATGATGATATGATTTTAAGTCCATCTCTCTAGGAAGAATCCACATTTGTTGGTTTCAAACTCTGTACCTTGTCAATATACCAGGTGGTTCTCTAGGTGGGTATAAACACAACTGTCATGCTCAATGTAATGGTTTTTGAATATCCTACATAAATAAATAAATAAAGGAAAAACACTAGGCAAGAAACAAGAGAAGAAAAAAAGAAAGTACTGAAGTTCAAACAAAAGATCACACCCAAAAGCACAGAACCCACAATGGGGAGCCCTAAGAAGAGAAATAAAAAAACCTTTACCTAAACCCATCACGAGTAACATAGAGCAATGTGCAAGGAGATGGTTTTTGCAACTCTAAACAGTTGAATTGGTGACCAGATAACATGCTCCAACATACAAATTGATACTTGGTAGGTCTTAAAACATAAGTGAAAATCTGGTTATTTGGGACCTTGATGTGCACAGCCCATTTGACAATGGACATAGTGCTCCCACTGGTATTTCAAAAGAAGTAAGATACAGCCAACCCTTGCACATATATAGGACTCACATCCACATGCCACACGAATTTCCTTGATTGAAATTAGGGTAAGGAGTAAGGACCAAGAACAGGGCCATTCTGGGAATGAGGGCCTGGCACAGGTGCATCATCAACATCATTTATCAGGTTTAAAGTTATAGCAATCTAGTTGAGATAAGATTAATCTAGTTAAGAATACTAGACAAGTTCATTGTCTAATATGGCCAATGCCCCCATGTACTACAACAAGTACCTATCATGTAAACCATTAGATGATGGTGAACCTCTGAGTTGGGCAGGAAATTATAACCGACTATGTATATATCTGATGCCCATCATCAAATTCAAATGTATCACAAATAGGCTAAAAGTTATTGATATATCTCTAAACAATGTTTCAGCAACTAGCATGGCTATATGAAATCAAACATATCTACATCAACAACATGGCATAAGCGAGGAGTAAGGTTTCATGACTCCATGATCAAATAAAACTCATTGCTTATACCATGCTTATAATCATGGATGCCATGTTTTGATAGAGATCCCATGTTAATATCAACATTGCAAACTCTGAAATTTGCTAGCTTTTCATAACTTTGCAAAACTACATTAATTAGGATTAATTGTGCAAAACTATCTTTATATCAGGATTTAACTGTTCAACACTAACTTAAACAGGAGTAACAGTGCAACACTAACTTGATCAGGATAAACTGAGCAAAACTAGCCTTGATCCAGATTAACTTTATTCAAAACTAACTTAATCAGGATTAACTTGGTAAAACTAGCCTAATCAGGATTAACCTAGCCTAGGTCTTCTCAACAGAATGTATGAAGAACTTGATGTAAAGACCTGGATGAATGACTATTTTATCTGTAAAGTAATCCCAGAAAGATCAGTGTATTTGGAGGTCGCCTTGTATCCAGGAATGTCCATCCTAAAAAAGAGTGCCCATCTTACACCTACTCCTCAAAAGGGAGAGGGAAATTATGCCAACTTAAAGGTGCATTCACACTTGGTGTTAAGGACTCTAGTATTAAGTCCCCTAACACCAAGCTAATCATTTAGAACCTAAACCTTTTGACAACCAAGATTTTATGTTAAGGTAACATTCACTTAATATTAAACAATCACACATTTAACATTGGGTACCACCTAAGATGCCACCTAGATTTTCACTGAACACTGAGTTAACATTAGGTGTGAATGCACTTTATAAGGGTAAGATCTGTTCCTCTTTTAAGGAGTTGATATAAAAACCCTCTACTTCCTATGCCTTGTAATTATTTGCATGTTCTTATTTGAGTTCATGATAACTTCTGCCTTGAGCTTTATGATGGGTAAAGCCCATGGGTAGCATAAATGAGATGCTGATGACTTGTTATTGCTTCATCCTCCCCATGAGATGTGAGTTAAAAGGGATGGAATCAGGCAGTTCTCTAACTCTGAAATATTTCTAACAATCTGAAACCAATGATTATGAACAAATTACATGCCCTCTCACCTCAGAAAGTAACAAGAACAGACTCACCAGACCCATGGTTCTTAAGATTTACATCCAAAGTTCTCAAAAAATCAATGAACCAAGTTCAAAACAGATGACCATGGTTTTCACAAAACTTTTTTAAAAAATCAAATAACTGCCCTTACAACTGTTAGTGCTTCACCAGTTCTTTCATGAAAGCTCTCTTTGAGCAGTTTTGAAACAACAGGATTCAACAGTTCTTTGATCCCATGGTAAACCCTAGAACCGGTGGTTCTCTAAATTGGCACTATTTTAAGAACAGAAACTGGCATTTACCAGCAACATTACAACACCCATCCATTTTTCTCTGAGGAGTTTTGAGAAAGGGGGAGGAACCAACAGTTCTTCGTTCCCTATGTGGAGCTCTAGAACCGGCGGTTCTCTGACTGAGCAATGAGTTTAGAACATGGAACTGACAGTTATATAGCGAAATCAAATACCCGCTCAACACTTAAAAGGAAAAGAAGCTCACAAGCGACCACAGATCCCACAAACAACGAGGGGTGTGTCGCACTGTGGCCTTGCCATCATTAAAAAGTATCTTAATGCAAAAGAAGAATTACGGAAACTCAAACATTTCACCATGCAAAACTATAATCTTCAAAAAATCCTCTAAAAGAAACCAAAATCCTTCAAGATATCATAACTCTATAACTAATCTCAAGTTTCAACACAAGCCAAAATATCATCTTTCAAAAATCCTCATATAAAAATAGACCTATTATTATTACCTAGGGGCCAAAATCCCTTGAGCTTCTGTACTCTATAATGAATCTACACACAATATCCTTGCCTTGGTAGGCTAAGGCCACTTTGTTTGTTTGTTTTGGTTTGTTTTTTTCTTTTTCTTTGACATTGGTAGATTCCCTCTTCCGTCGGCGGATGCTGCGGATCCGCTGCACAGGAGATTGCAATTGCCAGAAATCGCGCGATCTTTTGTTGGTGTTGGTGTTTTTTTGGCTTTGCTTTTTTGTTGGGGGAGTCGGGACGACGATGTTTTGCAGAGAAAAAGCTGCCAAGTTTTGTTTTTCCTTTTTTATGGGGTGGGCCGTTTGGAATTCCACGAGTTTTCGTCTTCTGGTTCTGCAGACATGGTCGCAGGCAGAAGAAGAGATGGTTACAGAGCGCGCGCGCTAGACACACACACACACACACAAACATGTCGTGAGACAAAAGAAGAATCGATGATAGCACAATAATTTTTAGGGCGTCGACAAGCCTCATCACACTAATACCTTCCTTCGACAGAGTTAATTTTAGGTTGTAGTTTTTTTTGTTTTTGCTGTTGTTGTTTTTGGCACACCAGCTAGCTAATTAGCTTTGTGAGAAATCGGTCGGAGTTTGCTGTATAGCGGTGGCATTAAATTGTTGTTTGGGTGGTTTCTTCAGACTCCTCAAAACAACTAGCATGGGCTCTTTGATGGCTGGATGGTCGTCAAATCCATTGACAGCTGAGTCAGGTAAAAAAATCCACTTACCTTTTTGTCATGCGCAATGATCATGTGGTTCATGACGTTTGTTTTGGATGGACGCCTGCAGCTCGTTGTCTCTGTCTCTGTGCCATGTTCGATCGTTAAATAATGTTGTAGCTGTGGTGGGTTAGAAGGATGATTGACGACTTGTGTGTACTCGTGGAATTTTGTATGAAACCTTTTTTTTTGTTTCTTTCTTGTAGTGATGGTGAGGAGTAAGTCATCGCTGACGACGGAAGAAATCGAGGCGTTCTGGCGTTCTAGGCAAAAAGCTATGGAAGAGCACCTCAAGGATGCAGCTGCCCAAAAATTGGCTGATCATCAGCAAGCTCAATCGGTGAGCAATGAGCATGCACATTTCTTTCTGGGCTGATCATGATGATCTTGCTACCATCATGAGGGCATCCCATCGGTGATCAGTCTATGATCCTGCACTTTCAAATTCGACGTAGAAAAAGTTAAAAGTCAAAACATGCCCTTTTGGCTCAGCAAAATGGTTTTGGCCCTGCATTTTTGCACAGTTTGCTGCTGGGGCCGGTACAAGGCACAGCAAAGCCTAACAGTACCCGGCAGAGAAGAGTGTCATAAATTTGATCTGACTTGTTGCTCTCTGGCTCTCGTTGACAGCCAATTATAACGATTGGTCCAGGTAGTTTTGCTATAAGTAGTCTTCCACCTATTTGCAGTCCCAGTTTTTGTTTTATGAGTGGGGTTGAAAAAAAAAGTAAAGAACTAAAGTTGGATGTGAGAAATATTCTTAGGGGGTCACATACTCAGCACCGCTGGGGCTCTCATAACAGCTCTAATTCAACGAGAGACAACGTTCAGAGTGAAGCAAATTAGCGTTGAGTACGCCATGGCTAGTAGTGCTGTCAAGGATGAACTGGAAAAAACTAGGGTTCACGGTTTTCTAGTTTGGATGAACTGGAAGAAACTAGTGTTTAGGGTTTTCTACTTTGGATGATGGGAAGGAGCTAGGGTTTAGGGTTTTCTAGTTTGGATGAACTGGAAGAAACTGGCGTTTAGGGTTTTCTAGTTTGGATGATTGGAAGAAACTAGGGTTTATGGTTTTCTAGTTTGGATGATTGGAAGAAGCTAGGGTTTAGGGTTTTCTAATTTGCATGAACTTGAAGAAACTAGCGTTTAGGGTTTCTACTTGGGATAATTGGAAGAAACTAGGGTTTAGGGTTTTCTAATTTGGGTGTACTGTGGGATGAAGCACAGAGCAACAGCGGTACAGGATCAGCAGGAGCTGTACCTATTCCAATACAGCCTGCAGGATCACAAGAGGTGATACAGGAATTGCCGAATCCATCTAGTATTGCAGCAAGCCCAGATTGGTATTTGCTGATCCACCTTGCACAGATTATATAAATCTCTTGAAAGCTTTAGTCAAGCTTCTGATCCACTTTTCATGCATTAAAAAGTCGAAATTCTGCAACTTGTTTTTCATTGGTGAAGAAGCTACTTGCTAGTTTTGCACAAATCACATAATTTTTGGATCTCAAAGTAGCCTTGCCTGCTCTCTTCTTTGATTTTGAAAAGTCTTGAGCTTTTATGCTGCCCATCCATCACCAATGCTCGAGCTATGCAGCATGATTTATAATTTTCCAATTGGGCACAGGTGGACAAGGAGCAACTGGGCATTCCTCAATGATCCACCGGAATCACACATGAATTATGCTCCAGGCAAATACACTGCTCAGTTTGATGTTGCAACAAAAGCCAACTATTCTGACCAGTTGTACACTTTTCAAGCAGGCTCCTCGCCAATTCTGTAGACTAATATTGTGGTCTGCTGCAAATCTGTTTTGTTTTTTTTCCTCCTTTTGTGAAGTAAGAATGTAAATTGCATATGTGAGATCCTGGGTTTGTTAAAGATAGTCAATATAATTGTCTAGTGGGAATTACAGAGTGCTGAATACGTGTTTGGTTTTTTGGTAGGATACAATTTTTAGACATGCAGATTGATATAAATTATAGATTCAATTTGACTGGTATATATTGCAGATCTATGTACAACAATAGTTATACTACTCCAGAGACTTGTGTGTACCCAAGGTGAGTTGCTTCAGATTTTCTCTGGATCTGATATTCCAAACAAGATCAGGTTTCTGTAAATGGTTTCTTGATTTGTCAAGTAATTGCAGGATATGTGTTTTCAATATTGTTTGCTTCATGCTTGCGTCCAGTGACCTCTATCTTCTTATTGGTTTGAGATTGAACTGCATTATTACTAAGCACCATGCTTTTTCCAGTTTGCTCCAGTAAACGTTGAATCTCCAGGAGAGAGAAGTACAGAGTTCAAAGCATGATCAAAGTTACAGCAACTCCCACTACTATTGCTCTAATTGGGAAACCCAAATATGTCAGAGCTGCATGTGTAGGAATCTCTGGAACTAGCATATGGTTTCCTAATATGGTTGAGCGTCTCTTAACCATTTTGCAGATTGGAAATCTTGTTACAAGATGTGCTGCAGCTGGCACAAAAAGGATCAGAAACTTGGAGATCAATCATGGAAGTTTCTGTCTACCTCCTCTTGATAATGAGGAAAATCATGACAATCATGTCCCAGCTTCTTCCCACACCTTCTCCCCACTGTTCACATTTGTCCAAAGGGTTATATCATGATGCCACCCCCAATACATCAGACTAGCTTCACCATCTATCTCCACAATGTGAAGTTCAAAGAGACACCAATATACATATACCCTCACTTTTGCCTGACATCCAGATCTGCAAATGGGTAACAAACAGCAAAGTATATTATCATGATCATTAAGCAAAAGAGTTCAAATTCAAACATCTATACATAGCTTCCTAATCTGCTACTCTATGGCATCCTACTAGTCTTACTGGAATCATTTGGTGTGCCACCCCAATGTGGTAAAGTAGAGAGCTGCAACAGGGGCTGCATATGGATTGATTGTTGTCATTCACTTCACTTAGAACTAAATCAATTTGCTTTAGAGTTCCCCAAAAGGTGCTACAAAACAGCCCATAAGTTCAGTCCTAAATGTCAGGGTGGACCAATTTGCTCTACTTATTAGTGCATTTTTTGTGTTTCCCTAACGTTTAGAGGTTAAAGGCTGAAGAGATGACCACTTAAGGCCGCCTATCAGCCCATTGGTACCATGTCATAATTGTTATCACCCACCCCCTCATTGCATTCCCCATTGTTCCTCACATACCTTGTCATTTGCCATTGCCATTCCCTATCACCCATTGCTCACCTGGATGCCTAGCCCATTTGCCCCTCACTCCCTCATCATTCTTAAGGCATTTTCTGTCATTCCTGATAACCCTTTTGTGTTGTAATTGCCATCCTCCTCACCATTGTTACCTTTGGGTAGTCTCATCACAAGAATCAATGCCCTTGACATTCCTTGCCATCCTTTGTTGAAAAAACATGTGTGACCAACCAACCATACTGCCTTGCCCCACTATCCATCACAAGTGAGTCATGAGTCATGACTTGAATTATGTTGTTCACTTTAGATTCTGAAGTAGGAGAGGAGAATTTGAAACTAATTATACATTAAAATTTTGATTATGAAAATATTTATACAATTTTTTTCAATAAAAATACACTCACTTTTCACAATGGACTTTTTAAATACATGAATATGGACTGGTCAATAGACTAGAATGGTAGAAAATAAAAAGGTTCATATTGAATTCCATTCCAAATTAGTGATTCAATATAAGGTATAACATCATAATAAATTTTTATGTGAAAGTCGTCCTTCAAATATCATAATCAAAATTTATTAGAGACTTTTGAATAATCAAAATTGAATCATATTTTCATAAGTCCCTAACATAATTAATTTTTTTTTCATTTTTTTTTCCCCTAAAAGTTATATATTTGGAATATGTAGGTGGGCTCCTATTAATATGGACTTTATTACCATTGAACCCATGGTACCAAAAATATTCAAATATTTAACATTGTAAAATGAACTTTTGTGGACTCTTTTTTTCAAAAAATGAACCACCTTATAATACATACACCCAAATAAACTTGTTAATCAATTACAATTAATACCATCTTTATGGCATATACATAAACAATTGTTCCAATGATAAATTGAGGTTTTACCTTTGGATGGATACATAACACACATGTATTTGATTTTGGATATTTTGGGCTCATATTGACAATTGAGAGAGTACTACCTAAACACATTCTTCAAAACCAAATGCATGTGTGTTATGTACATGTAGATCCAAAGTTAATGCCCCAATCTATCATTGAAATTATTGTTTATGTACATGCTAGAAAGATGGCATTTGCTATTGGTTTTTTGCAATACAATAACCCCCTAAACCTGAACCTTTTAAATGTTAGCTCTAACCCACTTGTTTGACCTAAGTTTCAACAAACCTAAATGTGTCATATGACATAATGTTGAAACTTCATTGTTCAAAATTTGATTATGTTTTTTTCAATAAGTTTCATTTTACATTCAAATTATTATGTGCGATCAAATGCATAATTAGACACAAGTCAAACCATAAGAAGCCACATGTTGTACATGACTTGTTGTGACAAGTCATGTTACATGATTCCATTATCTTTCATGACTTTATTTCAACTTGCCATAAATCTCATGTATAGTAGAGCTTTTACACCATGAACCAATTGTTTCATTGGTGAATCACATGTATGTTTGCATTTTTGTATATGATTTGTGATTTGTGAGGACAAATTATGTGTGCACTAAATTTCCAAGGAGGGGGCCATTCCCAAAACAAGGGGTTTTGGATGAGGTGGGAATTGAATAATTTAGCCTCATAATTTTGAGGCCTTTACCCATCATAAAACACAATTCAAACATTACCATAAACTTAAACAGATGTAAATCACTAAGCATAGAGGGTGGGTTCTTAGTTCTCACACCCATCCCTTAAAAGTGGGAGGAATGTTGCACATATGAATAAGCAAAACATCACTCCCATTCTCAAGTTTTCTAGGAGGGATATTTAAAGATACAAAGTACGCTCCAAATACACTAGAAAATTCTCTAAATTCTCTCATTTCTTGTTTTGTTCCACATAATAATAATAATGAATGAATGAATGAATGATTTAAAGGAAAAAAAAATTTCCTCAGCAATTAAATATTTATCTCTCCTTTGTTAGCAAATCAGAAAAACTTCACCAAAACTTACTCGTTCATGTTTAACTACAGCCAAAAAAAGGAGGGAGGTGTATACCCTAGTACCTTGGCCAATTGGACATTAAGTATATTATTTTAAGAAATGTTGAAACTTTCAAAAATTATTTCTTTCAAATCAAAAAATATTGTGAAGGGTAATAATGAATATATAAGAATATTCCATTTGTTGAAATGAATTTTTTAAAAATGAATTAATTATTTGACAGACATGTGTTGAAATGGCCAAGGTACTATGGTATAGCTCAATTCATCTCTCTTTTCTTGAGTTTAACTCACAGAAAACCAACACTTTATTGATAGAAAGTTTTTGCAAACTTTTTTTCTCACATAACCATATCATCTACACAAAATATTGTGCAATACTCCTTTATTCCCCCCAACAACACTACCACAACAAAAACTACTACCTAATTTTAATCAAAAGGTCTAAATTATCAAAGAAACATGGTAATGTTGCAAAGTTTTTTCAGATCTGTTTATCAAAGAACCTACCCTGAGCTATTGGTTCCTTCATGATACCCATTAGTTCACCTCCCATCCTAGGGCCTAAACCCTAAACCCACTAGTGCTTTCAAAAACCCAAGGGAATGGGAGGTGTTTAACAAAATCAAAGAATTACCCAACACTACACTGAATGCCAATTTTAATGTCTCCAGCAAGAACCACAGAGGTCCCCCCATGAGCATTGAATTCAGTTCCTATCCTTTTGTTGTCAAGTTTTAAAATCCAATGTCTGCTACAAAAACACTTCTGACACTCCCGAAATTTTCATTATTTACACAAACTTGAAACCCAACCAAGAGTTAAGTTAAACCATAGTAAGAGTAATCTTGGCCAGAGTGAGCCACGAGGTGGCCAAGGTTAACCAGCACCCACATTGGTAGTACTTTTACCTTCTTGAGTGAGGCCTCTTAGTGACCATATCAGCCGCCCTAAAGAATGTTAGATTTTAACTCAGAGACCCTGATTTAGTCAGAGCATGGGATATTTCTAATATTTTAGAAATAATTTAATTGAATTTGAGATTTTTACCACGGTTGACATAGGTTTTTGCATAACTGACTTAACCCAACATGGGTGCTTGTTCACCCAAGGTCCCACTAGGCCACCTTTGCACCATGAAGTTTTTTCAACACCTTGGCCCTCCACACATCCAAACAGGAGGAGATTTTAGTGATCCTGCAAAAGGGTTAAGACTCATGAGTCATAAACCTCAAGAGTTGGAAAAGCTTGATCTCTATAATGGGGTCAACCAAAGTGTATGGATGCATGTATGTATGTATTTAGAATCTCAATTTATTATAGGATTTGGCCAGTTTCATCCCTCTTCAAGAAGATGCTGAAGTTCTATGCTATAAGTAAGACCCATTAAAACTGCTTTTAAGGTCCAAACTCCCCCCCCCAACCGACAGAACAAAGCACATTAAAGACTCATGCATCACAAGTATATTAATGGGTAGCTTTTCATTTCATCACAAACAAGCAAGTGTGGGGTGCGAGTCTTGAGAGAAACTGGGCATTAACTTAGCCTTGGATTCCTTCTGTTTTCCTCATCAAGTCTGGAGAGTCAAGGCAGAAAGAAGACTAAACACCAGTGCTGAGCGGGTATCAGAAATGGTCCACTAAACTCATGAGCTCATGAACATATCAAATTTCACAAATCAAACAAATGAGTGGTTAATGTATTCTAGAATCAATATATTGCACAAATGAGCACATGAGCTAACATGGACTCACAATACCCGACACAATCCAAACTTGGAATAAGTCATCACTCTCACTCCTATATTGTACTTTATTATAATTCCTCGTGGGGATTACAATGAAGTGATCATTTTTTTAAGGACTATTAAGTGAAGTCCCAAAACTACGACACCATGTGTCCTCATTTTGTGGAGTGTCATAACTCTTTGAAATTAATTTCAAATTCAAGATCTAAAAGTTCATCTTATAACCCTTGGAAACAACTTTTCTTATTTAATTCCAATATTTTAAATTTGACTTAATTTGACTCTTCAAATTGTCATTTCAATGGTTAGGGATCATTTTGACAATTCGACTTTTGACCTTTAAAAGGGACATAATTAGTGCTACACATTTTTTATTTTAACGTGCAACTTTGTTTTATTGTATTCTGTTTTAAGACAATTCCAACTATCTAATGATTCAATTTCGATAAGCTTTGGAATTCAAGACACCTAAGAACCTTTTGACATGCAAAGACAAGTTTAACTCAAGAATCTTGGCAATGTTATATTTTGACTCCCACACACTCCCACTTCATGTGGGATTGCATTTGAACATTTTTACATTCATTCCATGTCTTGGTCTTTTATTCATCGCGATCATAAAAGAAGCCTTTTGGTTTCCTTCATCGAATGAAGGAAACTTTATTGTCTACCCCAAGAGTTAGTCATGCACCAAAATTAAACTCACAACACATTTTTTTAAAAGGAACTTTTTCAAAGTTTTTGCCATCATGTCCAACCTTTCCTTTTCCTTGTTTTGCTTGTTTTTTTATCTTGTTACAACATCTCAAATGTAGTTGGTTAATTAAAACTAACAAGTCATAGTAGTGACTTGTTACAATCTACACATATGTCATATTATATAACAAGGTAATAGAAAATGAACAAGGCAAAGTCTTGGAGTTAACCATTGAAGTGTTCAATCACATTCAAATGAAGAAGGGGCTAACATTTGCAAAAATATGTTGAAGGTGCACAAGAACCAACATCAACATTATAATTGATTTGATTAACCATGGGCATTGAAAGAACTCCACTATCTTTGATCATTTTTTATTTCACCAAAAAATTGCATTTTGTTATTATGTTTGCCAAATTTATGAGATTTTGATCTATGATTATCGAATTGTTTCCAACAAGGGTGGGGCTTTTTGCTACTTCATTTGTTTGAAGTATTGGTTTGTGTGTTATTTTCGAATTTGAAACGATTTCAAAGTAACTATTAAAATTAAATTTTTTTATAAATTGGGGCAAGCTCTTGGTATTGTTGGATAGCCCTTAATGACCTAGATTTCTTGGAATCAATTTCTTAAATTTGAGACCTATGGTGGGGGAAATGTTGAATTTGAAGTATATATTTTATTAAAAATTAATTTAAAGCTTAAAATATTTTTTTCACAATTGAATTCTATTTTCAAATCTTGTTCACACTTGGGCCAACAATATGGCCACATTAATCTATCTATTCAAAAAGGTAGCTTGCTTCATTTATTTTGTTTGTCATGTTAAAGTCTCCCCAACCACAATGCCCCCCATGTCACTATTTATACAATTGGAAAACCCTCAATGAATAGGGGTGTATCGGAGTGATTTCATAATGTTGAGATTTACAATGCAAGAGTTCTTGAATATTGGTCATCTATTTCGATAAAAAAATCAGTAGAATCAAAGTTTTATGTTTTACAAAAAAAATTGCACACTTTTCGTACTGTTGGAAAGTGCTCAATGAATTGGATTTTATGAAAATAATTTCATAAATTTTAACCCTAAGGTGCAAGAGATATTGAAATTTGAGTTTAAATATTTTCCATTGAAAATTCAATTAGTTGGGTGATGATTTCACACATGAACCAACATCACAGGCCACACAATTGGAATATAAATTCAAATTTTAAATTACAATGAAAGCTAGATTTTAAATTTAGGCTAAAAATGGTGTACCATTTGCTCATGGGGGGGGGGAGGGGGGTCATTCTTCCTTGGTTCCCAATGTGTTCCCATCCGATTCCCAATATATTTTCCAACATGTTTTCCATAACACCTTACTTTTATCCCATATGTTTTGGCAAATGTTATCGTGCTTTCAACTATATAAATGAACCAAAGGAAAGGATTTCTGTATTTCAAAATAAAACCTTTTATTTCGGGAGTCTCCATTTTATTTTATTTTGTTATGAGTGATGGGCCAATCAAATTGGCTTGTTGCAATAAATAAATAAACTTGGGAGGCACCTCGTCTAATTAATAAGAAAGGTTGCATACTCCCCCTTTAACTTGGGTGTAAGATTACATAACTTTGGAAAGCCTTGAAGGTGTCCACTAATGTGGAAAGCTTCATGGTTGGACAAGGTGAACTAGCACCCACATTGGTACCTTCACCTTTTTTTATTTATTGAGGCTTCTTAGTGGCCATATTAAGCTCAAAAAATGTTAGATTTGAAACCAAAGACCCCAATTCAATTTAAGTGTGGGATATTTTTAATATTTAGAGATAATTCAAATGAATTTTGGGATTTTAACCATGGTACCAATGTCGGTGCTAGTTGACCCAAGGCTTCATTTCACAGTTCACTTAAGTTCATTTTTGGACCCCAAAAAGGGGGGGGTAGGGTTTAATTGTCACCAACCTTGGGTGAAATAGCACCAACACTAGTGCCATGGAAAAAACCCCAAACTTCATATAAATTATCACCCTATGTATATTAATACACTAATATTATAACCTTATCCAAGGTTTAGTAAAAAGGAAACCAAAGGGAAGAATGTCAGGTTCACATGTAAAGGAAAGACCATGGAACCATGTATGATGAAAATCTGCCAATCAAATTATAAAAACCAAAGCACCCCAAAAAAGGGGAATATAAAAAAAAAAATGGAAGGACCCACATCCAAGAAGACAAAAGAATCACCTAAGAAGGTGATTCACAAGGTGAACATCAAGTTCCCGAACCCCCTCTAGTCACAGAAAGCATATCAATAAGGAAAGTGGAGGACCTCTTGAAAGGACACCTAACCTAGAAGAACCTTCGCCTACTATAGTAACCCATTTCAAAATAGAGATCATTTGCGTTCACTATAACGTCATTAACACCCTTTGCTTATAAAATGTGCACAAAACTAAGAGAGGAGGGCCTCCACTGCCCTTTGCTCCCCACGCCATGTAGCTCTATATTTGGTTTCACATTTTGAGGAATGTGTTGTAAAAATTACTTTGTGAACTTTGAGTTGTAACCTTCTAATACTTTATTTGTATACAAACCCCAAACCTAGGGAGGATGCAAAGGTACAAAAAGAACAGATCAAAGTTCATGCAAGTGGACTATTAGTTAGTGGTTTAAGAATTAAAAAGATAGAAATGTCCTTAACTTATCTACCAACCACTAACAACAAGTTAAATAGCAAGGATGGGAGGTGAGTCTTGAAGCAAGGGAAATTGAGAAGTAGTAAGGTTATCATCATCATTCATTTCAAATTGAAGGATGTTTGCATCCTTAGCTCATCTACTAATTGTTTACAATAAGTTAAAAGTGGAGATGGGAGGTGGGTCTTGCAACAAGGGAAATTAAGGAGTAGCTAAGGTTATTTAGTTTAAATTGAAGGATGTTTGCATCTTTTGTAATATTATGGATATTCTTTACTGAAAATAAGTAACAAAAACGGAAATGAAAAAGCCTTTTGACTTTTTTAGGTTCCAAATAACATTAGCACAATCATGTATAAGAATGTAACTTTTTTTTTTTCTTAAATAACAATACCTCAATTGCCAAAGGGATGAACTAATTAATTGGGTGATAGTTGCAATAATTGTTTTCCTTTACTTGAACTACTTTTGAACTTTAAGAAACATTTCTTATTTAAACTATTGTTGGTCTAAATATTTGAACTTGCTATTGTATGGTTCCATGCCAAATTCATTCATTGTTTTTTATATAGGTGGTCAAGGGTTCAAAACTACTCACAAGGAATAAAACAAGTAGAATCATTCCTCTTCCTTCTCAATAATACATGTCTCCTCATCATGAAGACTATGCATGTGCAAAATTACTTGAAATGTGGTACCAATACCTTTTATTTGAATCAAGCTCATGCTTGGTTCTATTTCATATGGTCTCATATTCTAATATTCAACATAGATTTTTGTGGAATCAACACAACTACCTTAAATTTCTTAGCTGTCTTTGGCTTTGAAATTTGAATGCCAATTTTCTACCACATCCACATGGTGAATGATTTAAATCTACTTAAAATCAAAGAGAGGTCATTTTTCAAAACATTGAAATGATAATTTTTCAATTAAGATAATTAAAAGATCTATTGTCACAATTAAGGAACCATGTCAAAACAAAGTGTCATCATGTGCACTAATCTATTGTTGTCGTGACGGTTTGCAAAGCAGAAAAATTTGAAACCTATTTTTCTCTTCCTTTAGCCATTGTTGAATCCCAAAAAATAATTTGTAGTTTTTGTTTTCTTCTTTTAGCCATTGTTGCATCCTATAAAAAAAACTTTGAACCTCTTCTTCCCTTCTTTGGCTATCATCAAATCTCAAAAAAAAAAAATTCTTTAGGAAAGTTACAACTTTTCTTCTTTTTTTTCTAACCATCACCAATTCCCATGAAAAAATGTGTGCCACCTCTTCTTCTCTTCTTCTAGACATTGTTAAATCTCACAATTCTTTTTTTGCAACCTTTGATTCTAACCATGGCCAAATGTGACAAAAAAAAACACCTATGACCTTTCTTTTCTTATAAACATTGCCAAATCCCATAAAAAAGCACGCACCTTTGAATTCTAACCATAGCCAAAGATCACGAAAAAAAAATCATGAGGAAAAAATTGAAACATACAAAAACATGATAGTGTTGCAAAAAACCACACCTAAATTGAAACAATGTGTACTTTTATTTCATTCAATGTTCAAGCCTTTTTTGGCATGTTAATGTTTCACCAAGTCCATTCTCAAATTTTGGTGAGCTTGGAAATTCTCTAATTCTTATGTGATTTCCATATATGCTTCAAAGGTTAAATCTCTTCTCAAGTTTGCTACATTTGTTCCATCAAAAAAACCTTAGATTTTGGTCTCACTCATCTTCAATAATATGTTAAAAAGAATCACACAACACATCATGAAATTAAAATTGCATTTATTTGCCACAACCTAATGGGTTTTGAATGAGAGCAAATTCAGATCGTAATATCCAAAACATTTATCTACATCCTTTCTTGCACTTATTTGCATCTTTGCAAAGTCTTGCCTCTTCTCATCTTGAAGTTCATGTATGCTTTTACACAAAGCAAGACCATGGACAAGATACCATCCATTAATAGATAGTTTCAAGGGTAGACATTGCCATTCACTTTGAACTTCAAATCATTATCTACCCCATTATCATATTTGCAACCATTGGTGATTAGTCTATTACATTAATGTCATTATTGCCACCCAAAAGCCCAAAAAATGCATGCCATATCCAAAGAGATTGGTTTGTAATTGCCTTAAAAAATTATGGCCTTTTTTTCATTTTTGTTTTGAAATACTTTTGCTATTTACCAAGGAAATTTTTCCATGTATAATGCATATAATCGAGGCTTGCAAACATGCTTGGAAAACCACTATTTGCATCAATTTTCAATTGGTCTTTTATGTATACCTTTGTGGGTTTTTTAAAACACCTAACATGCAGAAACCATTTTGTGCATTCCATTATCATACTTTCAGCAAATTAACAATATTCATTTACTAATCAACCCTTATTGATATGCAGTTGTGCATTTGTGGATTGAAGACAGCCCAAGCTTCCATGTGCAATCTTTTTTTTGTAAGAAAAAAATCATAATCACAAACAATTTGCAATATTTTCATAAAATGTTCACGCCTCATTTTATATTAACATTTTTTTTTTCATTTTACATTAATGAAAGAAAAAAATAATTCAAAACCATATGTTCATGCTTGGGAGTTCCCCCTTTCTTGGCAAATTCTTAATGTGGCCCACCTTGCTATTATCATGTTTACACCCTTCATTTTCAAAAGTTTGAACAAGCTATTATAAAGTTATTTATAAAAACATTTATTTCTTATTGTCATCATTAACAAGCTGAGCAAGCAATGTCTATTTCCATTCATCAACCATTCTCTCTCCATGCACACACAAAAAAAACACAATCAAAAGCTCCCAAAGCTTCATGGTGATCTTACACTTTGTGTGATTATAAGGCCAATTGCTAATGATTGTATTGCTCAAATGACATTTTCATGACAAGGTTTGGCAAAGGGGTTCACAATCTAATTTTTTATGCGTGTTTGTAGGTGATTGGTGGAAATGTTTTAAAAATCAAGTCACATGTAAGTTGCTAAATCATTATTTTTTGGAGGTTTGCTAATGAAATTATTGGAGAATAATTTTAAAAATAGTGTAATAACCTTAATATGTGCAATGAATCATTAAATTAAATTATCATCCTTCTACCATCCACAATTGATAAAACCTATTTTTCCTTTAGCATTTGCAAATGACACTTGTAATAAATATGTTAAATGATAATAACTAGTTTGGTAGCTATCACCTATGAGTGAACGTGCAATAACTTGATCTGGTGGGATCTAATGGAATGAAGGGAGAACCCACTCCAAAACTATGGATTCTTTTAAGTTAGGTAGTCCAATAGGTATTGTTATCTCACGTGCTAATGTTACTTTGTCAACAAAAAAAAACAGTGATTGAACAACTTACATGTTAGTTGAATGCTAATAAAAGGCCTCAATTAAGATGGAGGTAAGGTAAACAGGCCAGTGATTAAACATTTAGTGTGTTAGTTAGTTCTAAATCTTATTGGGTGCCTCCTTTGTTTTTTGTGATTGGAGATAAAGTGTAGAGGAGTAGAAGGTGCACCAACACCTTTTAAATTGTATAAATTGAATCAAAATCAAGGAAGTTATGCCCTTTTAAAGATCTGGTGATTGAAAATGACAAAAAATCTTTGAACACATTAGAGCTCAAATGAGTTTACTTACTCACCTATAACCAAACAAGGATATCTTCTCTTCTGGACATCTTCTGTCCTATCATCATATTAGATGAAAGTCTCAAACCCACACATTTACAAAATAATCGTTTAGTTTTGAACGTGTGGCCAAGATTTTTACAAAAGTTAGGGTTATGATTCAACGATAATGGGAGTAGAAGCTCCCATTCACCAAACCGTTGCAAGTTTATGGGCACGGCAAACTCGTTATACGTTGGTGGGTGTTGAATTTTTTGGATACCCATCACCAGGAAACATGGCTCCACGTTAGGCGCTGGTTTTCCATTATGAAAAATTACATCCACTAAAACCACATTACCTTACAACTAAAACTAAAAAAAAACTCATATACAATTTTTATGCAACTATCCCTTGGGTATTACAACTAGTATGTAACTATCCCTTTAAAAATGCGATGTATTAATAAATAAATTGTCATGTTAGAAAATCAATTAATCGTATTATAGTTGCAAGTGAATTGAAAACGGGTTTTCTATATGGTAATTTATATACATTGTACATACATATGTAGTCAACCATGTTTGACTTTTTCAAGAGTTACATTATAGTTACATATGGCAACTATTTTAGAATTATTATAAATGTGTCATTAAGGCAACAACTATGTTGCAATTAGTGTACAATGTACATACATGCAATCATGCCATTTGTCCACATTTCCACCACCCATTATGGGATACATTTACAACTAATTTTCAATTATGATTCCCATTGGTACAATTAGTATGGCCACTAGTGCACCACTACTAAAGTACTATTGTTCAATTATGTTATGATTATAATACAACTACTCATAACTTAATAAGGATACATATTCATTAGTTATTTATATTTTCATCATATGCGTTTCATTTTTAGTGATATAAAATGTTATGGGAATGCAACCTCAAGTTCTAGAAATCATATTTGAAGTGCAAAGGAAAATGAATAATGAAAAATAACAAAAAGACAAATAAGTTTTCCAACTTACAAAACACCCTTTTTTTTCCTTTTTTTTTCTCTTTGGACCCCTCTTACTTTCAAACCTCATAATTTTCTTATTTCTTATTCATTTTAAACGATTTAAAATGTTATAAGAATGTCACTTAAAGTTCTACAAATCATCTTTGAATTTTAATAACAATAGAACAACATACAAGGAATTTTTTTGGTGTTTGGGAACTGGTCTTTGTAACATTTGGTGGTTTGTTTTTTTTAGTTTTTGACCCCCTCTACTTTGAAAGGCCATAACTTTCTCAATTCTATTACGTTTTTGACAATTTTTAATGCACTAGATGTGCCAAGAGGAAAGGTCCAAATTTTTTTAGACACAAAAAAAAATTGTGCTTTCCCCTTGGATTTGACCTACCTTGAATGCTTAAGTGTTATAATTGAACTCAATTTGCAACTAATGAACAACTAATAACTTTAACCCATATGTTTTGTCTTTGAATCCCATACTATAAACAATGTAAAGAAGGTTTGTCCTCTTATGTTCTCACATTAAAATGCATGTGTCATTTTCAGATGAGTTTTAAAAAGTTTAACCCAAAGGCAAAACATAAAATAAAAAATAAAATTTCATGGCTATTTTTTAGTGCACTTAGTCTTGTGTTTTCCTACCTATTTACCTACCTAGGTAAGTAAGTCTTACTTTTCTACCTACTTACATATGGTTATGTATGACCTACCTAACTATTAAAATAATTTTTTTTCTAAAATAAAATTAATATACCATGTGGAATTTTTTTAATGTGCCACATGTTACAATCTCAAACCATCATTAACAATCATAATGGACAATGGAGATCAATATTTCAAAAAAAAAAATGTTAAAAAATCTTCATAATGCCATGTGTTAGATTTTAATAGATGTATGATAATTAATGACGTTAGCACAACATCATGTGTGCAGTTATAATGGAGTTGCATACTAGTTGAAAACAAGTTGTTTTGACTAAGTTGTAATGAGTTGCACTATATATATAATGAGTTGCAACTCAACAACTCATGTAGCTTGTCCGTTAGCACTCATAGCATATAAATACAGCGATTTACAAATGTCCTTTGCAACTCAAAATATTAGTTGTAAGGCCAATTACAAAACACCTTTTTTTTTCATAGTGTTTTTATATAGTTGTGAAGTAGAAACAGGAGTTTTTTACTCCCATTTTCTACCACAATGATGGTTCTTGAAGGTTCGATACTAGCAACCGTTACTTTTCTTAGACATCTGTCACTAAAAACAATGGGTGCAAGTTTTCTTAAAGGTTTGTAACTAGGAAGAAGCAATAAGCAATGCATCACATGTTAGATGACAATGTCACCAAAAAAAAAACGCGCCAGTAGGAATAACACATCGCTAGGAAGAAGATGTAATTGAGCTCGTTTGAATGTTGTTGCAAATTTTGGTTGTATTTCATGTTCTTGAAACTTTTAGCTCCAAGCTCCATCATTGTTTTAGCCTACTTGAATTAATGTTGTTGCAAATTTTGGTTGTATTTCGTGTTCTTGAAACTTTTAGCTATAAGCTGCATCATTGTTGTAGCCTACATTAGTCTTTTAAACATGTCTTTGAATTTTGAGCTCAAAATTTCAATGTTGTTGAAGTTTATTCAAGTTGTATGGACATGTTTTTGAAACTTTCACTTTGAAACACCATCATTGGTATGGCTTGTGCTAGTCTTCTGGACATGTTTTTGAAATGTCGAACTCAAAATTTTAGTATTATTGAAGCCTATTTTGGTCTTTCGATATTTTTGGTGTTCTTGATGTGCTTCTACTTGATTCACGCTCTAATGATCCTAGATTATGTTCTCCTCTAGTTTTGGTTATGGTCCTAGTGGTGACCATATGTATCCTTTTTATTTTATCATTAGAAGGCAATAACCTTATTGCTCAATGCCCTCCTACTTGTTGTTTAGCCTGTGCTCATTGCCTAGGTTGTTGTTAAACCCAAGTTGTGCATCCAAGAGTGGCACCCATGTACCTATGTGGATCTATTCATAAGCTTGCTTAAAAGGTTCGATAAAATCTATCATCGACCTCTTTGATAGCCATTGGAGTCCAAGCTACAATAAATGTTTATGCTCTTTTTGTTTTCTTTTTCCTTTTTTAATTTCTTCTGCAACCACCTTGTCCATAGTTTTTTTCCTTAGAATGTTTAGATATTCAGCAAAAATCACAACATGTGACTTAGAGTAATCAACTAATGGTTTTTTTTCCCCTTGTGCATTTTAGAGGTAAATGAGGTAATGAAAGCAAATTGTGTAACCTCATGGCTTCTTGAATAAGATTTGGAGGACTTTGGGTTTCCTACACCATCTCAAGAGTAACCTCATCTAGGTTTACAATCTCTTCTAGCTGCTCTTCTACCACAATAGGGCTTTGAAACATGTCTACATAGTAATGTTCGTCAAATTTTAACATGTTGGTAGGATGATTTTCAAGTGTTGTTTGATGGATTGATGTTTCAAATATATGGAGAAGTTTTACAACAATAGATTCCTCCCTCCAATGTTAACTTTGATTTTTTCCTTGCCAAGTTGTGAAAATTTGCAACAAAAAAATAATAATAATACATTTTTCTTGGGTGAATTTTCAGACTATTACTACCAAAAAAAGGTGGGGGTGCAACAAGTACAAAGGGATTGTCCATAAGAAAACTTCGTCAAATTTGGTGAGAGGTAAAAAAATGAAGTAAAAAAAGTTGGGATTTTCCCTATATAAACTAGGGTCTTCTTGGAGTCTATTTTTCTTAATATGACAATTTCACATTTTTTTCTGTCATGATGTGGGGTAGTTCAGACTTGGGCCCATGTTTTTGTCCAAAAAAAACCTTTTGTATGCCTTCAATTAGCACCTTGCTCTTTTTTTTTCTCGTCAAATTGCAAAAATTTGCGACAAAAATTCACTAGAGTCCAACAATGAATAAATGGCTAGATATTATTGTGACTTTTGGTTCCCACGTGATTTGACCATCTCCACCACTAACCTTCAAATTTTCCCAGCAAAACATAAAATGCCGTAGAATTTGTAGTTCAAGTTAAACTAGTCCATGGCAACCATGCCGCACCACAACCATCAAGCTTCATTAAATTGTTAAACCTTTTTGTCATTTTTTTGTCCAGAAACAATGGGCATTTCAACTTTGTTGTTGTTGTTGTTGCAATTTTCTCGTCCAATAGTTGCAAAGGAATCTCAAGAAAATAAAAAAAGGGGTTGAAAAAGAATGTCTCTAAAGTGCAAAGACAACAAAGCATTGTCCAAAGAGCTTGAGCTTCAAAACATACCAAACACTTATGGATTTGACAAAACATCGACCCCTTTCACTTTGACAGGGTCTTGCTCAATCCTTTATGGATTTGAGCGTTTTTGTATGGATTTGGATGCTCCAAGTGCAGGGCTATAAAATCTTTTTTAGCTCCACGAGAAATGGAACAATGACCACAGAGTTATAGCTCTCCATCCTCAAGTGTTCGGTGATGGAGAGTTCTACCCTACTTCACAAATTTGAAAAAAAAACAACATAACAAAAACATAAGACAATTTTCATAATTTTTGCAATTTTAAATAAAACTTTCTTGAACTTGTTTTTTTTTGAGAATTGTCTTATGAGAACTGCCTTTAAAAACTGCCGGTAGAAATTTTGTAAGAAGCAACCCTAGTGAAAACTGGCAAGGATCTTTTTTTTCACATATCTAAAACCGCATAGGTTCTTAAATCTCAAAAAAAACAAAAACAATAAAAAAGGAGTTGGGCATGTTCTTTAAAACCCTTCCAAAAACTGGAACCGTCGGTTCTTACAAAAGCCCAACATTGGTACAAAGGGGTTTTTTTTTGGGAAAAAATGGGCCCAAGTCGCCACATCATAAGGTTAAAAAAATTTGAAGTTGCCATATATACACAATAGGCTCCAACAAATCACCACTTTGTAGGGGGGAAGCAAAAAAATTATATTTCCCTCTTTTTACCTTTCACCAAAGTTGGTAGGTTTGAAATATGGGCCTTCAACTATTTTAAGCACTAAATTTTTTTGATTGTCAAAGAATGTGGACTCTCCAATCACCTAACTTAAATCACAAAAACAATTATGATCTACTTTCGACAATTTAAGGAGGTGGGCCAAATCAGTCTAAGTGATTGTTGCCAAATTTCTTTTCCAAGCTTGGTCTACAGCAAGTGATCAATACTAACTTCCATACTTGTGCAATAATGCAACCTAGATTTAAAACAATTAGTAATTGAAATGTAAGACTAATTGAATAAGACAAACAGAGTTAATCAAAGTAACTGCAATAACCAACAAAAAAATCAAAATAAACAACATATTGGCCTAGGCTCATTTGAGGTGGACATATGCACAAAAAGTGTGGATTGCAATCAAATGGACTAAACAAGCATGGACATTGTATAGCCTTACATTTTTTAATTCAACCATTCAAATCAAGCTTTAGCATGTGAATTAACTTCCCTCTATTGTCACCAATATATGTAGCTTCCAATTTCACACACATCCATACTTAATCCAATCTCAAACACAAACTATCGATGAACTTAAAAGGTATTCATCATCCAATTACATGTGTTTAAGTTGCATTGGACTTCATGCCAAAATGGAAAGCATATTCATATGCATGCCAATATTTTCAAGTCAATGCAATATAATTAGTGTCGAAATGGCCAAAGTAATAGCCCAACTACTTTGGCCACCTCACTAATTATATTATTTTCAGAAATGTTAAAGTCTTCAACTTTTGTTTTCTTTCAAAGAACAAAGATTTGTGAAGGAATATATCAAAGGTTTTCAAGGGTATTCTATTTGTTGAAATGAAGTTTCAAATTTAACTAATTATTCAATAGACACGTGTTGAACTTGCCAAGGTACTACAATAATTTGAAGGCTTTATGTTTTAATAAAAGTCTCACAGTTGTAATGAAAGTTTCCAAGAATACTTAGAGATTATGCCCAATAGTTTGATTTTTATTAGTAATTTGTATCAGATCGATCTGACCTAGCCAGGGCACATGGACATAATTATAATGCTTTTTGAAATCGTTCACTAGGTTCCCAGGCAACATTTCTTTGTTTTGCAGAATTTTGCATTGCCATAATAACTTTATTTGGACATCTTGGAGGTTTTTGATTTTTCAGTGCAGTTTCAACAAAATTCGGAGTTTTTTTAACATCTGTAATTGTCACTTTTTCAACCTCACAAAGTTGAAAAAGAAAAATCCTCGTTCCAAAAGACATCATAAGGAGGGGTTTTTTTCTTTCCAAGTTTTCCAGGTCCAAAAGTTGGTGACAGATGTTGAATTTGCACTAAAAAATATTGAAACTTCCATCTTTTCCTAAATTTGGATTTGCCAAGTTGTCAAATTCGCCACAAAAAAAATTAAATCACCAATCATAAGTTTAAATACCCATCCACAAGAATAACCTTTTAATATGATACATTCCCCCAAAAGCCCACTAAATAGCCATAAATGTTACAAGATTAATTATTCTAAAGTTATCTAACGTATTTCATAAATGTCATCTACCAAATTATAGAAGTGAATGGAACAAACAATCGACAAGCTAACTCCCAACCCCTTTTGGGCAAAGCAGCATAAAAAACCGTATCTTGTAGATCACAAGCTCTTGTGCTCAATTATTGAAGGCTATGCAAAGCGGGCCAATATTTTGCCTCTAAACATCCCTTGAGCTGGCTTTGAACTAGTGTTGACCGGTTATTGCGCTTTTTTGAGAACCAACAGGGGGGTAATTTTATTTAATTTTAATTTTGACTGTTGGGTAGTCAATATCAATATTAGAATGTTGGGTCGGTTATCAATATCTTTTGGGTAATAATCATCAGTTATGCATAAGGGTAGGTTTTTAAATAGTTGGTTGATAACCGTTGGTTGTCTTCAGTGATAGATTTATTAGAATTATATATTATATATATTATTCAATAATTCTGTTTTTCTAAAAAAAATGTTTAAGATTTTGGGATTGATAACCTACTTGGATGATAACTAGGTCATCTGGGTAGGTTATCAAAAAATTGAAAAATCAATACCCTAGGTTATCAATATTAGTTGGGTATTCCAAAAATCAAGAACTTATAGGTAGGTGATAAATACTTGGGTTGATAACCATATCAAAACTCAATAACCAGCCAACACTGCTTTGAACCACCTATGAGCGATTTTTTTCATCTTGCCTTGCTCAGCTTTATCCCATTGGGAGTTAGTGCCCGTGATCGGCAAGTGATTACCAAAGGCCTCCATGGAGACTTAAGGTGATCAACAACGTAACCTATCAAATGCAACTACGTCAACTCACTTTCTTGGATGAGCCTCTTAGACAACCCCTTACTTATAAAGTGGTGGGTCTAGTGTCATTAAAGCACATCCATTGTCACATAGTTGTGACAAGAAAGGTGTGCTGGATGAAGAAAAAGGAAACGAGCAAGGCCCCCATGGATTGGTGTAGCTTAGTCATTGTAGTTGCACACTGGTAATGCATTGTTTAATAATTATTGGATAATAAAATATGATGAAAGAAAATAGAATCTAAAGGTTTTTAAATGAAAGAAAAATTCAAATTCAAGATATTTTCTAGATTCCTATTGATAAATAAAGGCATATCATGTCATATATGGCATTTAGATGTGCACCAAAATGAAGTTTAAAGTTTCCCTGCTTTTTTATTATTTGCAAAACAAACTTTTTTTTTTGCAAGAATGATAATTGCTAGCATTGCACGATGTTTGGAAAGCATATTTGGTGTTGTGGTGGATTCTTTTTCAACCATGTTGTCATGCACCTACAAGCAACATACAACATCACCTAGTAATGAATCCATGTTCATTTACATGCATTTATAAGAATTTTTTTTAAAATGACATTTTGGACTTTTTTAATTTAATTGTTTGAGGTCCAAAAATTGAAACAAGAAAGTCAATTGTAACATTGATGAAAAAACACATACGTAAATGCAACTTTTATTTTCCCATATTGTTGTATGCATGTATCTATATGCATGTAAATCTATATTCATTTCTATTGTGAAATGTTAGAAAGTGTTTTTTTGTTAATTTATTGATGCAAAGATGTGATGCAAAGTTTTAAAGATTTGGGAATATAGGTATTGAAATGGAATTTGGGTGTTTGCAAGATATTGTGGTTAAATTAATCATCTTCAAAATGCAAGGTACGAAATCATTTGGAGTAAGATTTTTTATTATTTTCAAATTCTTTCTATTTGTGAACCTTGAAAGCATGACATATGTGAGGCCAAGTGCAAAGGCTTCTTTTATATCGATAATAACTTTTGAGCTAATTTTTGTACCTTGTGATTTGTGTCTAATAATAGCATATGCCAATGTGATTGGAAATGATGCTTTATAATAATATCCATCATATGTATATTTATTTTGAAATGTATGTTTTTTCAAAACCTTTTTTAGGGAATTAGTTGTTAGTTGGACTTCTATGTCAGTGACATTGTTTTTGGTATCAAATATCATAGATGTTATAGTTGTAGTTGCACCATTTACAGCTCCTTTTTGTATATTGATGTTGTCTATGAACATGACAAGTGCACCTATGGCAACGGTATGTATGTGGTTGAAGGATTTGTTGTTCAACCATGGTTGAATATGTTTTATGTTTGTAACATTTGTGTCCATTTTTACTTGGTAAATTTCCAAAGTTGGAAAATGTTTTTGTAAAGCAATGGTGTTGTATTTTTCAATAGCGACTTTATGTGTATAGAGAATTATTGTGATTCTATTGATGTGAAAGTCTATTTCTTGAATTTGTAAAAAAAATGGTGATAAAACTTTCTAAATTTCATTTGTGGTTGGTTTTCTTTTTCGAATGGTGTTAAGAAGTTGTAAGTATTTTTGATTTGTGGCATGACACTTAATATGGACAAAAAATGTTGTTGTGCCATTTTCCAATAAGGTGTAGATTTTACATGACAACATTTGCATAATATGTCATTTTGTCGTAATGTGTGCTTACAAATTGGTGGTAATTGTGCAAGGTCACCAACTAATAATACGAGTTTTGTTTCAAATGGAGATGTTTTTGCAATAGACATTACTTGTTTTAAATGCTATTCCATAACACAAAGTATGTTGCTAGTCATCATGTACATCTAATTTATAATGATGACATTTGTAATTTCAGGTTTTCCATGACATTGCTAGGTTCAAGGAGGATTGATAAATATCCTCACATTAGAATGTGAAATGTAGTGTGCACTGCAGTTGGTATGGAGCATAAACAAAGTGTTGTTGTGCCCATAGTTGCTGATAACAATACGTTTTTGCTAAGTGTTTGAAAATGTTATGTGATGTATTTCCCAAAAAAAGTTTTCCCACTTCTAAATGTGCATGTTAAAACATGCAACCATTGTGGGTTTTCAATAATGGAATGGAATTTTTGTTGTTCGTGATTTAATTGCATCATTGAAAGGTTTGTGTCAAATGTGTGTTTTAAAAGTTTTGACCTAATATTTATTTCATATGATTGTTTATTGATTGTGGGAAATATTGTTTCAAGTGTTTTGTGATATGGATCAAGATACGAATGGTCTTCCAATATTTCTTGAAAAATTTGGCTTCGTTTTTCTACTTCCAAAAGGTTTTAATGTGCATATTTCATTAGGTACATTTGTATTTTTTCTAAATTGTGTACAAGTCCCAAATGTGGCATTCACGTACATAGTTTTTTTGCATATTGGTTGTGCAGAGTAAATCAAGCTCTCTTCGAAAACACATGTTTTGTAATAATATGTTATAAAAAAACCCTTTTATGTTGTGTGCGGGGTGAAAGTCTATGAATCTAGTCAATTTGTTAGTTGTGTAAATGTAGTCCTCACCGTGACATTTTGAAAAAAGGTGTTTTAGTTTGTCAAATTCATATTTTGTAAAATATTCAATGAAAGTCATGTTTTCAAAATGAGAATGTCGATTCATATAGACGTCTATGGGATGAAATCCAAAAATTATTGATCTTGTGATAATTTTTGTGCGCATGTGAAGGGGTTTTGAATCTATGTATTTCACAACAACATTTTTGTGAACTATAGGTATTTGTAAACATGTGAATGCTACTTCTTGACAAGAGATAGGTTTATTGATAATGAGAGAGGATATAAGTTGAAGCTGTACTTTAGAAACATTTCATAAGCCCATTCATTTTGCATTTTTTTTGTTTAGATTTAGTTTTCCATGTGGTTCACATTTCATAGTGTATTTTAAAGGGTAATATGACCAATATGAATAAGTAATGTGTTGGATATTGATATGTGCATTCCATAACAAAAGTAAAGATGTATGGTATGGCACTACGATTTAGTCTTCATGCCTTGGGTAATAATATTATCATCAATTTGTGTAGTTATTGAATTTGGATTGTTGGTTTGGTTGCATAGTAAATGGAAATCCATATTTACAATGAGATTTGTGCTTACCTCTATTTCCACATGTGTGAAGTTGTTTTCTCATTACTAATTTGTAGAAAATATGTTGCATTGCATATGTGGGTTTTATAAATTCGTTTTTATTGTTGTTGAATATTGTTGGGACAAATGTTACAATTTTGTTTGTGATATGTTCAATGTCATTTTCCATAATCCATAAGATGATGTGGCATGAAATGATCCACATTGTTGAATTTCATACTATATGACATGTTGTTTTATGTTTCCTAATACATGATGTGATGATAAAAGAAGTTGCATAAATTTGTTGACTTTAGAATGAAATAATATGTCACACTCTACTAGGCAATCTTTCCAATCTAATGATGTATGTATTTGTTTTGCAATTTTTTCAATGTCAATAATTTGTTCCCATAAAAAAAAACTTGTTTTGTTAGCTTTGAATGTTAAAAAAAATGTGGCATTCCAAAATGTTTGACCACGTAGGGTAAATCTTGTAGTTGTATTATGTGTGATCGAGGAGTGCCTAGTATATTTGCAAGAAGATTGTATTTAACAATTTGTTTCAGAATGTCTTCTTCACTCATTTTGGAATTTTGTGTTTTAGATTTTTTTATGTCTTTATCAAGGCATGTTTGTGAAGTTTCTTTGATTAGTTGTAGTGATTGTGGTAAAGCATACATATATAATAAATATGGTTTGTATAATGTGAAAGGTGAAAATAATGCACTCATTCTATATTTAAAGTATTCATTGAAATGTGTTTTATCATCGTAAGCACCATGGCCATGTGGGAATAAGAAAGGAAATAGGGCCATTTCCACACAAAAACCATTTTTTTCATGTTTAATGTTGTTTTTTTCACTGTCATTGGTTTAGATGTTTGTGGTATGTTATTATTTTCCCGTTGTTCTAAATGACTTATTATATAATAATCTCTTTCTTTTTGTTCTTGTTTCAAAACACATGTCAAATAACAAAGTTAAATTATATATTCATTCTGAGTCATCCTTGTTTGTGAATGTTGTGTCATGTGTGGCTTATTTGTCAATAATGTTTTGTACAACATTTGGCATGAGAATGCACATGCTACTATTTTTTTGTGGTTGCTCAAAAATTGTTTTATGTTTTTGGAACTAGGGATTTGTTTGTATATTTTGTGAAAACATTAACCCTACTGAAGTGTTCATTTCTTCTATTGTGAAAGTGTGATCCACCATGCCATCCCAACTCAAAAGAGGACTATTTAAAATACTTGTTTCTATAATTTGCCTTGTATAATAAATCCTTAGTTTCTTAATTGCATGTGCATTCCAATGTCAAGAAATGATAATAATTGAACATGAAGTGGATGTGTGGAAAGTACTATTGCCATGTACGATGGTGGTTGGTATACTACGTAAGTTGCATTTTGAGGTTTATTTAAATTTGAATGACATTTAATGCAAATGTGCATGAATTTTTTTCATCAGAAGCTATGTAATTTGCCATTAGCACGTTTGCAATTGCATATGGTGTGTAAGTATTATGTTGATTATGAACATCTTTGCATTTGTTAACTAATGTTTTGTAATATTTTATTTTATTTGTCAATTCATGATTCCACAAATTGCACAACATTGTATTTTTTGAAAAAATGAAGATGTTTCTATTGTCCATTTTTCATTCAATTCATTTCTTGAATGCCATGTTTGGTCATAAGGTTGAAAATGTTATTGACGTCTTTTTTTCACAATATCATATATTTGTTTCTTGAATTTCATTTATTTGGTTTTGTCAATTTACAAGCCTTATTAATGTTGCATTGCGATATTAAAAACACGCAAAGTAAATTTTCATACATGACAAAACAACAAATTTTAATGAAACATAATGTCATATATGTGATTGAATGTTACAACAAACAAAATTAATTAATTATAGATTAGAAAGTAAGGTTGGAGTTAAATATAACAAAGAAAATGTATTGTGAACATACAGTATCAATAGAACTTCAAAATGTAGGATAAGATGTCAAAACACACAAATTTGTAAACTTGGAAAAAAAATAATCCTTGTTTATTTAAATTGTGGATTCTAGCATGCTAACACATGATGATTGTCAAATAACTTTATATATTTGTTTGGCACTTGCAATGATTACATGTACTAAATGGATGGATGATCGATTTGTAAATTAAATGAGCAAATTTGATAGGTAGAAAATTCATCCTAATTAATTATATTTAATCCTTTTTTTAACATAAAAATGGGACTAAATGCACACGTCATGATGAATTAAGGTGTGAAATCACCATATGTAAATAATTTATCATTTGTTTTCAAGTAAGGGGCCAAGGGTTATAACTATTGTTCATATATATTTTTGTATGCTAAAATATTAGTTTAATTATTACCATTGAGTTTTATGCAAGCAAAATCAAATTGTTGATTTTTTTAAATGGATTTTTGTTAATTGATAATTACAATAGCTTGGTGCCTCAATTATTGAAAATTTGGCATAAAATTCATTTTGGAAAGTGCAATGGAATTAGTTCTAAACAATTAATTTCTTAAAGATAATTTGTTATGTAGGTGTTATGGGTGGGAAACAAATTTAATAGTTAGAAGGGTTAATGCTTTAATTTTTATAACCCTTTAAGAAATCAACATTTTCAAATGAAATTTTGTGTATGTTATAAGTTTTTTTCTTTGCTACTAGATGTATAGAATGTCCATTGAGTGAATAAATCCAAGGACAGAAAAAATGAATAAATCTGATTTGATTTAATGAAGATTTGAACATAATGTACATTTTAGTCATATAGCCCCAATTAAGGCATTTTGGTCAATAAAGTCAAAAGATGTCATTTTTTTTTCAAATGACATTAAGTTTGTTGCTACTTATATATTTAAAGATTTTTATTGTTTTGTCTTTGAAAGTCTTGTGACCGCAAAATAATGACAAATAGGTATGTAGCATACTCATAGTCTTTGCTCTAGAACAAAAGTACAAATCCATCAAAAAATGTTGTTGAAGAAACATCATTGATTTCAATTCTATGAACAAGTTGAAAGTCGACATTTTCATAGATACAAAAGTTTGTGAAATTTTACAATGTTTTTCAACTTGACCTAATTTCTAACAAGATGCATACCATTTTATCATCCTAATCATGTGTGAGCACTTTTCTTAATAGGCAATTTGATTCATATTCATTGATACTAAGGACTTTATGAAGATCCATTAGTATAAAATGTTTTGCTTTAGTTATAAATTTTTTTTCAACATGTAGAACAATTAAAGTTTTGAAATACGCCTTTAGCTATAATCAATGAACCTTTTTTATTGATGATTCCATCGTTGTTCTTTTGTTGTTTTGAAGTTGAACTTGTTCTTACAACCTTGGAGTTTTCCTGTAAACAAAACAACCAACAATATGTTTTTAATGCATAAATGTTTTTTCAAATATGGCAAAAACCAAATTTACACAAAAAAAAAAGAACTTGAATGAAATAAAATACATACCATGTGAATAATGTGTAGTTGCCAAGTAAAATGTGTGCATCATCTGATTGCACCCAATCTTGACAAGACTGTATGCATGATGCATCAACTTGCATTTTTTAAAAACTTTTAAGGAAATATACAACATACTTTGTTTCACAAGGTAGATGACGTATTATCTTTCCAGCCCGCCAACAATCAAATTCATAGACTTTAACAAAATCATTTTCAACCCATGACATCATTACAACAAAAGGTGTCCTTGTACGCCAAGTGATTTCACTAGATTGAGTGAATTCACTGGTCTTAGTAAATGGGGACTAGTTGGAAAGTAGTGAATTCACTAGTCTAATGAAAGGGGACTAGTGAACTACATTCACATTTTGTAATAGTGTGTGTTGTTTATGTTAGGTGGAACTGGTATAAGTTGTGAGATTTGGACCATTCCACATATATGTTTTGAGTTATCATTTTCATTGATAAATTCATCGTATCTAACCAAACATTTATCTGAAAATGTTTTTAGAACTATTGCAGGAAACCAAGCACCATAAAATCCATCTTTTATGCCTTGAACTTTAATTTTTTGTCCTTTTTGTATCCAAATGTTTCTGCAACATTATATTGTTTATAATATCATAAATGTTTAGTTACAAATTGAGAAAATACAACAAGTTGCTTAGAACCATTTCCATGGGCTTTGGAAAAGCTCCTAAACTGAACAAATTCCTTGCAGTAAAGATATTTGAGCATACAATATGTAACAACTCATTATCTATACACTAAAGACAAAGTACAGTGATCAAGATGCATATTGGTTGCCACTTTGCGTGGTGGGATGTTAAGTAAATTCACCTTGAAGAAAAGGCAAAATTGTAGCAACAATTGAAGAACTAATTCCTATTCCATATATTCTTTAGTAGTAGCAACTTGTTGAAGCCTCTCTTTTTCCTTTGCAACATAAACCACTTGGGCATGTTACAAAGTAACTACATTCTTACAAATATCATGTAATAAGAGTGCCCCTCAAGTAGTCACATTTATTCAATGGGTTTTCAAAGACATGAAAATCACCAATTTAGACATACTTTTTTGTTTGTGAAACTGCAATAGAAGCCAAGGGCCTTCAGTGCTATTGTTTATCATCATGAAAAGGTTTATGAGGCTTATGATTAAGAAAGAGTCAACAAGTTCCATGGCTTCTCACATCACACTCATCATGAACTTTCTCTAATCACTTGCTAAAATCAATCAAATTTTGACAAAAGCTATAACAACATAGGTCACAAGAACTCCCTTTAAACAACCTTTTGGAACCATAGTCATTCAAGGTAAAATCTTCAAAGAGACAATTTTCAATGTGCCATCATATTATAGTTTCAAAATGAAACATGTTCCCTAGCTTGAGATTCACACCTTCTAAGGACTTGAAGAGCAAAGTCTACAGGGATAGGTCTACAAGTATACTAATTTTTCTCTCTTCACAAGAAAAAATGATTATTGCAAATATCCAATAGTGCATTACAACTTACATCATAAGTTTGTGTATTGCATAAAAGTGTGCAACAACCAAATTGCAAGAATTGCACATCATCAAGGCTGCCAATGGTGTGAACATTATAATCTTATGTCTATTAAAAGAAAGTCCCTAATGAACTACAATAGCATACACATAATCATGTGCCAACAAAACAAGTTGTTTCTGTTCTTACAGCTTGGATATACGTTCTTCAATTATGTTTTCAATGATAAACCTTATCAGTGAGTAGCACACACTAAACCTGTAGACCATTCAATCAATGGATTTAAGAACTATTGTGTCCACCTTGATGAACTTTCCCAAGAGTAAGCTACTTCATGATAATGACCCAATGGGTTTAGCATCTATAATCATAAGATGATATCTTCAAAAGTGTTGAGAAATTTCACCTCACTTATGATTTCAATCAACTTTAATAGAATTGATAAATGACTTGACAAAAGATATTCATAAGATGATCATCTACTACCACCAGCAACCAACATAGGAATGTTAAATGGAAAATGGTACAAAGATCTTCATAAGTAATGAGGATTTCTCCTTACTTACAATTTAAGTGAACCTAAATGGAATTGAGAGGTGACCCCAAATTAATGTTGTCAATTTTCATATCTAACATAACCACAACTTATGTGCAAGCATGAAAAAGAGGAAAAACAACCCTTCAAAAAAATGAGAGCAGAACCAAAGCTATGGATTGCTTTGGGCAATAGCATCAGTTGTACACATGTTCAAGGACTTCTAATAGCAACATGTATTTGTATTGAAAACCTACCATAACAACCCTACTGACTTCATCAACTCCTAATTATGGATATCAATGTCAAAAACATAACATACTAAGTTTCTACCACAATAATTGGAAGGGATGGAGCAACTCAGCCATGATGCTAGCTAGCCCAACAAAACCTCAATGAAAGGGAAAGAGAAGACCAAAAATTGAAAAAAAAAAAAAAGGAAAGGAATATTTCATACAAAAAAGAGAAGAAAAGAGAGAGAAATAAGATGAAGAATCGAGAACAAGATAATTAAAGGATAAAATGTGCTTCAATAAATTCCTCTAACATTAAAAAGCCCTTGAAATAATCAGTTTGAGGTTTCCAAAGGTGGAAATGTGAAACAAAAATCTTTGATTTTTAAGCAAACCTTTGGACTAATTTACAACAAATTTTGAAGCATAAACCATTACATTTAACAATCTTGCAGATTTCTTTAGGTTCAAAAAAGTTCAAGAATAGTCAGATTCATAGGATTTGTATGACATCATCACCATAGAATTCCATGGGAGCATTATTGGGGACTATCTCTTCAATGATTTAATTATTTTGTAGTTCTACTTCATAGTTCTTTCATGTTCATCCCTTTGTTTTTGAAAACATGGACACACATACAATAATTCTAGTGTAACCAACAAATATTTTATTGCTAGTACATGCTTACACAAGTAAAACTCTTGCTGATTAATTTAAAAACTAAAATGTATAGAAACGTTAAAGCAACTGATGTAAAAGTAACTACTGCATGGTGGAGAAGATGAAATAATTAAGGCCCCTATAATAGGGAAAGTTGAACAAACCAAAAAAAAAAACAACTAGGCTTTGCATGTATCGTAGTACAAAGGTTATTGACACATGTCTTATGACAAGAAAACTACAAAAAAAATACTATTTGTATATATGCTTACAAAGGCACATCTTTTGTTCATAACTATTACTAGATAATTTAGAAACTAACATAATTAGACTAACAATATTTAAGTTTCCAAGTTGTAAACCTATTGTATGGGCCTAAATCACAAATAATGCTTCAGATCTGAATTGATGTACAACCTAACAACATTTGTGTAGTAGAATATGATTCATGATATCATAAAGTGACAATATTATTGAAAGGAACAAAATTTCATAAATGATGGCAGAAAATGTTAGAATAAAAGTCAATTATGGAGTGTTGTCATGTGAGTTGAAAACTGAGTTAACACATAATGCAACAAGCAAACCGAAAAACCCAAAGGTTGAAAATACATACCAACCAACTAAAGCACAATGAAGCTACTTGATGTTTGCAGATTTAGGGATTTCAAGATTCTACCAACTTTCAAATCTGTGCTAGAAGTCAATGAATTTGTGACAAAGTATGCTAATAAAAAAATAACTTTCTTGCAAAAGCACGATGCATTTCCTTGCCCAAGTTAGTTTAAAGTTTTTCATTAATTGTTGCTTAAATATATGATGTAAGAAATTGATTTAATGAGGTTTCCTAAACAATGCAACATGTGAAATTTTATGTAGGATATATGAAAGTTATGTTGGAGGTTTTCGGATTACAATATGTGGATATTGAAAACAACCTCACCAATTAGAAGGCAAAAAAAATGTTGAAAAAAGTGGTCACAAGAAACCTCACACCATTTCAAATGTACAGTTCTATTTGTACTTTGAGATTGTGGACACGAGCATGTGGTCAAATTTATCATTTAAACAAGCTTCCAACTTAATAGAACACATGGCCAATAACAATACATAGAATGAAAAATCTTCAATTGTGAACCCAACAAACATAGCAACTACATCATGAACAAAAAACGGAAATAAATAAATTGACTTATTAGTGTGTATACAATAATTTGTAGGCAAGTTTTAAGTTCTTGATTATTTTGTTTGTTTAGCCTCTGCACCATTATTGTATGGTTGAACTACTACAATCTTGATGCAAGTGATGTTCATAGTCTTCGTTGGTGTGTGGATGCACCATTGCAATGTTGATACATATGATATCAATAAATATTAATATGTAATTTACAATGTTATGTATGCAAGGACACATGTCGAATGTATGTTGGACAATCAATTGCACATTGTCCACCAAAGAAGATGAAAGATGATGTTTCCAAATTCAAACCATTCCACATGCACTTCAGTTTTCATATTGAATATACCACCATGAGGAAATATTTAACTAGTAGAAAAGAAAAACAACTTATAAAAAAGTTTAAGACGAAAATTAAATTAGGATATAATGTACTTAGAGGATGCCCTTTGTGTGATCCAATTTATAGGAAGCAACAAAGATAAGAAATAACATATGATATTGTACAATCATATCTTTTTGTTTATTATCGTCATAAAGGATAGAACAAATTTTGTTTTTCACAGTATGAAAAAGAATGATAAAAGATGCACATTACATACTAGTTCTAAAAAAGTCATGGTTGTGTTCACAAAACTAAATGAAGTTTATGTTGCCATACACAAGCTTGTTAAAGAGCACCTTGCTGGGATTGTGTTGAAGAACCATAGGCATGCTTATGTTGAAGTTGATTGCCACCCTTCTACACTTCTTGAAAACAACGACCACATAAATCCAAAAATTAAAAAACTAGACAATGACTTATGTACACACAAATGCATGCCTGCCACCCGAAGTCACATTTAGAACATATCTAGTATAGTTCAAAGACATAAAATTCAGAATTCAGTTCCTTGAAACTTTTTAGTGTCAATCCTCCAAACAACAATTGGATATTAAGCAACTCGGACAGTCGTGGAGAATGATTGTCACCATGAAAGATGCAATTTGGGTCACACATGGTCCAGGCATAGGATATTTGTTGTTAAATGAACAATAGTTGGAACACCCCACAACTTCACATCAACAAGTTTCTTAATATTTCCCTCAAATGACTCCCCATACCCAGTTGACCATGAACAACATTCTCATCCACAAAGATAATTTATGTAGAATAAACACAAGTTTTGATTGTGTTTGTTGTCTAGACATGACATTCTTTATCTTGTAGAGCGAGATGGAATCCAACATGAATTCATTGAACATTGTTAAAAGATAGTCCTCAAACCTTGTCAGGAACAATTGTCAATTGAATCTATCTACATATCATGTGCTTAAATAACATAGAGTGAAAAAAATTTAGGTATTCATTAAAAAGAACCCAAGAGACAATAAGTGGAGATCATATTTGATGGTAATTCGAGAGCTTTCTATAATGTTGTGCCATTTATAATGTGACATAACAATGCCGCAAAAGAAGACAATAAAAATACCACTAACAAAAAGGAGCTATATACACAAGAAGGAAACATTACATTAATATGTAAGTCCATGAAGCATTGACCCAAACAAAATGGCCAATCTACAATCCTAGCAAAATATACCTTTGCCAAGATATATGAAATGTATGCCATTATAGTCATTATTGCAATTTCATGATCTGTAGAATGCTTACATTATATAATGACCAAAACACTCCCTTTCATCAACTACTCCCAAATACTTGACTTGGTAAAAGAAGCAAGAAGTCAGCCACTTCAAAATACAATGGTGACAATCACATCAGACAAGTGCCACAAGTCATGGGCAAAAAATCCACAAACACAAGCTAATTGTCCAAAGTACAATGTTTTGATTATGTATGCATTCCATAAAAGTTACAAGAGCAAATTTACCATAATACCCATGACCGTACTAGAGAAGAATAGGTAAAACAAACTACTAATCATTTGCAACACCTCTAGGTTAGTGAAGCCATCAAAGGTCAACTTTTGAACTGCCCAAAATAAGACAACACATGTAGCATTGTTTACAAGTCCTTCCCCAAACACAAGGTTGTACAACAAAGGTGTATCATCCTAGCTAAGAACCTACAAAGAAAAGCCACAACGAAAAAAATGAAAAACACTAGCCCAAACTTTGTTGAACAACCTATTGGTACTTGATACACATCAATTGGAGCATTCATGGAAAATTATTGAAGATGGATAGATGTTTCTACCCTACTTGTAATGTACATACTGAATCTATTGCAAAGAATATGGTCCCCATAATTGACATAACAACATCCAAAATGTCAATTATGTCAAGGCACGAAATCTGTTGGGAGGAAAAATATATCAACACAAAATACTTCTATGAGTTTAAACTTTAGTTTATAGCCTCTTTTAATAAAAAAATCCCTTAAGAGTCAGAGAAAATGCACCAAGATATTCCTAGATAGGTTGCTTCCCAAGCCCAAGCTTAGGAAACACAAAACTACAATTTGTAAACCAAACAAATCCTTGTGAAAATCAAATTTCACAACACTCATAAACAACCCTTTTGTGGTGATAGAAGATGAAAATCAATCTTGGTGTAGCTTGATTAATTTTTATTCCTTGGTTAGGTAAGCACTTGAATCTTGTATGGATTTTTCTACAACTGTAACAACTATTTTGTTGTCAGGGTTGCTGGCAATATGAAGGATTATATAGAGTTGAAAATGAAACCTTTAAAGTGGATAAGGTCACCATAGATGCGGGGACAACAATTTAGACCATAAGTACATAGGATGGGGATAGAAGAGCCTTCAAACTTTGTGACCACCAAGGGTATGAACAAAGACAAAAATAATAAAACAACTTTTTTTTCCATCCCTTCAATGAAGCTTGTATCAAAAATGATGAAACCAATCTAAAGAGGTTGAACCATAGACAACACTTCTTAGCAGGTAACATCATGCCCTTGTGACATGGGAGTCTTATAAGGCAATGTAAAGAAATAGTAATTAAGTCTGCAAGAATTTCCAAGTCGTTGTCATTGTCAACATCATTAACCCCACTCCCTCCACCACCACCACCATTGATGCATTGTCACAATCTTCAAAGTGCATCCTCAAAGTCCTCCCCTTTCATCACTGTCGGGATCAAATCCATCACCTTTTGTACAAGCCAACGAATAAGCCCCATGAAATGTCAAATTAACTATAAGTTTCAATATAGTTAGTCTCTAATAGCTTAAGGTCTTGTCCTTCAACAATGTAGAGTAAACACATTGATTTGAATAACCTTGACACAAACAACCATTGGCTAAACACCATTATGAGTAGAGAACATTGCCTTGAATTTCCTTCACACAAGAAAATAAACTTGTCATGGGTGGTTGGGTTTGAAAAAAGTTGAAATAACACCAACCTACTTCACAGAGTTGCAGAGAAAAATGCAAACTCCAACATAGAATTCATGGGCATCATATGTTAACAGAGATAACTGGATTATGCCTTCCTGAATGTAAGTTGTAATTTGCAAGGTTAGCCAATTTGAAACCATCAAAAAATAGACATAGCCTAGACATGTTAAAGTGATTAGTACAAAACACATTATTATTTGTTTGGTGACATACTTTCTGCCTTTTATTTGCTACAAACATCTTCATACATGGTCTTTCCTAAGATTCATACTACCAGTAAGATGACCCAAGAGAGGAATACAACATACCCTAGGTCCTTCATCACAACCATTGGCACCATTTGGAATTAAGGCTCCATAGCAAAGAAGGACAAAGGAAAGTATCCAAGAGGCTGGTCAAAATTATATAGTAAAACCCCTCTTTTTGTTGAACATTATAACAACATTCCAACATCAATACATGATGTTAAAACTATCACGTTTTGAAGATGAACTTAGGAACTCACCTTACTTTTGAGGTGAAAATGGGTGTAGTGTCTTCAAGGGTGGAGGCAGTACATTTCTAGAGGGAGCAGGTCGCATTAATTTCTTCACCAATGTAGACAGAATCTTGTTTTTTTCACTAGAAGATGACAAAGATCGTTCTTCCAGCCTTGAGGAAATAGTACCTTCATGGACCTGCAACAAAAGGAAAATGTAGAACAAAAGAATAGAATGGGCACAAAATGTTATTAGATATGGTTTGTTATGATTTTTGTCATAGAAATATGATGATACCACTACACAACAAACCAATGCAAGAAAAAAAAAAAAAAAAAAA
>Ga0116227_10002008_pt1 | contig 46339 bp, 46 predicted proteins | sample S1TSphgellanicum_FD_89693 | JGI IMG/M metagenome (GOLD analysis project Ga0116227, IMG submission 89693) | Host-associated microbial communities from peat moss isolated from Minnesota, USA - S1T2_Fb - Sphagnum magellanicum MG | ecosystem: Host-associated > Plants > Peat moss > Unclassified...
GGCGGGCGCGGCGCCCGGCGGGGGGGGCCCGCCCCCCCTCCGCGGCTTGGGGTCGTGGCCCGTAGGGGGGGCGGGGGAGGGGCCCCCCCCGCCGGCTGGGGGGGGGGGGGGGGGGGGGGGGTGTGGGCGTGGTAATGAGAATCGGATGAATGCGAGGTTCATTCAGGATGAAAATATGATAGCATTTGGATGAAAATCAAGCGCTAGGGTCGTCGTCGCCTCCCTTTACATAGGAGCTGAAGTAGTAGTGAAGGTTCTTCCACGAGCACGACAACACAAGGAGAAGAAGAGGAGGAGGGGGTTTTTGTTTTGATTTGTTTTGTTTTGTTTCTGGTTTTTGGTTTTTGTTTGTGTTGCTTGCTTTTTTTCTTTTATTGTTCAAGTGGGTTTGGTTGACGGTGTTTCTCTCTCTCTCTCTCTCTCTGGTTTTTTTGAAGGGGTTGTGTGGGGTTGGGGGCCTAAGGGAGGGAGGCAAAATCTGTGGGTGGGGTGATTTTGTTGTTGTTAGACGAGGGAGGTCGCGAGGAGGTCGTTAGGTCGTTAGAAGAAGAGGCGGTGGAGGAGAATCGATCTTTCTTTGATGGGTCGTGGATGGCTCGCTCATTATGATTGATCTCTTCTCGAGATTTTTTTCTTGTTGGGTGGTGAGAGATCGATCTATCTCGTGAGGTCAAGGAGGGGGAGAAGACGAGGAGGAGGAGAGGGGACCCCAAGAATCGGAGGTGGTGGTTCTTTCCGGCGGAGACCCCAAGAAGCGGAGGTGATTGTTCTTCCTGGCGGAGACCCCAAGAATCTGAGGTGGTTGTTGTTCCTGGCGGAGACCCCAAGAATCTGAGGTGGTGGTTCTTCCTGGCGTCAGTCAGACTGGAAGCCCTAGAGAGCAGCGAGGAAATGGCTCGCGGGTGCTCCCACTGTGGCCATAATGGTCACAATTCTAGAACATGCCCTGATCGAGGCGTCAGGCTATTCGGCGTCAGGCTCACAGACGCTGCGGGCGTGATGAGGAAAAGTGCTAGCATGAGCAATCTGAGCCACTACTATGCCGGCAGCAGCACCAGCAGCGCCAACAACAACAACAATCCTCCGTCTCCTCCGGAGCATTCTCTTGGATCTGGAGCCACGCCGATTGATGGATACGTCTCCGATGGTCTTGTACACACATCCAACAACGCAAGAGAGAGGAAAAAGGGTACCGACCTACCTACGCACTCTTCTTCTTTTTCTTCTTCTTCTTCTTCCCATTTCTTGAGCGTCTGGCCGGCTAGAGCACTGTCTGTTATAGATGAATTTTTTTTCCCTGCAACTTTGCAGTAAGCAGGTCAACAGCAGAAAGGGTTTGATTAGATCTTTACTATGCTGTTTACAATATATTTTGTGGGAATTTTTTGAAGCATTTGATCTACATGAATGGATTGATTCCTGGAAGATGATGCATTTGTTGTGTGTTACTGTGTCAGACGATGTGCTGCTATGAATAAGTGAACAATGAATGCATTGAAGACAAAAGAATAAACCAAGTGGAATTGAATCAGACATGGGACCTTAGGAGGTTTTCCAAGATGATCCATCAAGATTCATTGCTGGATGGATGGATAGAAAGGAAGTTGGCAAATGGGGATCTTCTGTAGCATGTCTCTCAAATGTGTCTTCGTCTTCCGAAGCTCAGAAAGAATTCCTAGGTGCTTACTATGAGTAGAATCAAAGCTCTAGCTTGTTTAAGACAGCAGCAGGAGACCCAAATGAACAACATCAGCTGTCTCCTCTCTCATGATAATGATGATGTGTGGGTTGTTGAGATTGTGAGGTAATAATGCAGGCAAATGTTCCAAATTGTCATAAGTCTCTGATCAAAAGGTTAGATGACCCTCTTGTTCAGCTGTGTAGCAGAGTGCAGCTTTTCATACCTGAAGTTTGCCTGCAAGGGAAAAGCTTTACTACTTTGAGTGCACTTTTTTTGTAGGGTGTTTCTGAAGTTTATCTCTTGTCTTTTCTCACCCGCTGTATATGTTATGGAAGCATTAGCATGGAAAGCACTATTGATGTGAGCTTGGGGAGCATAACTGTACAAAATAGTTGCAGGTCAACAATCTTACATGAATTTCCATTTGGTTGTGGGGGTGCCAGGAGTACCATGGACAGAGGAAGAGCATAGACTGTTCTTGCTTGGGCTTCAGAAACTGGGGAAAGGAGATTGGAGGGGTATCTCTAGGAACTATGTTCAAACAAGAACTCCAACACAGGTGGCCAGCCATGCCCAGAAGTACTTCATCAGACAGAGCAACCTAAACAAGCGGAAAAGACGGTCTAGTCTGTTTGACATCATCTCAGAAAAGGTCTGTACTTTCTATATGCATTTGTTATTTTTCTGTTTATCAAATGCAACTCCTGTGGTAGTCATTACAGCATGTAGGATTCTGCAGCTTTGTTGAGTTGGTACTTACTGTGTTTTTGTCAGTGGAAAGGAAGTGTAATATGTGAGGGAAATTCTCCCTGATCCTTGTTTGTGATGCCCTTTATTTGTCACTCTATTAGCTAGTTTGCTTGAGTTGTAAGTACTCAGATGGGTGATGGGAACCCCTGCTCATATTTGTTGTGTAAAATCCCTTGGTCCTCCAGTGCAGTAGGATGAAGGCCGAAATCTACCTTTATTCTTCTTTGTGTAGAAATGATATAGTATCTGTGCGGGCAGTGATACATGTGGTCTTTACTTGCTGATTATGTCCCCTGAGAACCATGATTGTAATTGTCTCACAGGGGCCATCCCCAATGTTGGAAGAGCCAATTCCAAATACATCCTCTGACATGACAACTCTGCTTCCTCACCTAAGCCTAGGGCCAAGTTCAATGTTTGCCCCAGGACTGTACTATGATTCACAGGGATTTGGAATCCCAGTAAGACCATTTGGTCTACCAACTCACATGGAAGCACCAGAGGCTGTTCCTGTGATGTCTTTACGGAATGGCCTACTAGGAGCATCCACAGAGCACTTACCTGATGGAGTGGGACCAGCATTCAATGCAGATTCTGCCAGACCCATGTTGCAACAACCAGTTGCTCTTTCTTCCCCTGGAGGGTTGCCTCCACATGGTTCCGTAGGAATTGTCAACCTCCCATATGCATTGCCCATGTGGCCAGGCATAAGTGGCCAGGCTTACAGTAGGCCTGCAAATCCACCTCCCATGAACTCCAAGCTTGTTAGGCCAACAGCATCAGTTCCTACTGCACCTATGAAGATCGAGGAGGCAAATGAGATGTCTCAGTTGAGTTTGGGATTATCACCTCCAGAGCCATCACAGCTCACTTTGAAGCTTTTGGACCCACCCTCAAGACACTCATCTGCCTTTCATGTCAACTCATCTTTCAGCTCTAGCAGCATTAGTTCAAGTGGCAATGCAATCAGTGTGGTGTGAGGAGAAGCAAGCAGATTTTTACATGTATATTTACCTTCTTGTCAGATGCATCTTAGGAAAAATGAAAATTGATGGAATTGGGCAAACAAGTGATGTTTGGGAGGGGAAGGGAGGGTAACCCCCTGGATCTAAATCCTATAAACCCTAAAGTTTGATGTATGACCAGCATCATTATGCACTTGTGTTCCCAGTTTATTATCCTTCATATGGTTCATGATCATGGGTCCTTCAATTACAGAAGATAGAAAGGAATTTTCAGCTTTGACACTCTGATTTTGAGGGGTTTGGTGTTTGGTCCTGAGAACAACCTAACAGTCCTGCTAGTTGATCAAATGGTAGTTGGATCAAAATTGGAGCAGTGCAACAAAATTTCACAGTAAGGACCAGAGACTGTGAAATGTAGTTCTGATGACAAGTGGTGCTGCAAATGTAGAGCCATTGTTGTTAAGTGTTCCTATCACCATTTCTCAGATGAAGATGTTCTCTTAATGTTTGGTCAACCCATGAAACACTATGTTAAGTCGCACAAAGACTAACTAAATGCCATCCCCCTTTAAAACTAATGAGACTATTTCAACTTTCTTCCTTTTATTGAAGGTTCAGACCACACAAGCTCACTGAAAGGGAAAAACAGATTCAATGTAGAGGGATAATCAAATTCAATTGTATTGACGCTACTAGGTCTTGTAGGCTTAGGCTCCAATGTTTGCAAACCATATACCACATGCCCATTTGAATAGAAATAATTCAACAGGTCATGGATGTAATTGCTAACCATTCTGAAACAAAGATGCCCCCACACAATGATTCATTACATGATCCCAACCAGCAATTGGCTTGCTCAAGAAGTTGGCACAGATCCTGTGGTTAACCATGTGGTTAGATTCAAAAGATTTGTTGACAACCCCGGACAAGCAAGGTTACCACAAACCTTTGAATAAATGATGCCGTAGTGCTTGAGGATTATTAGCCCAAATGTAAGAAGAATTCAAGGTGTTCAGCAATGCAAGGATTGTAGTCTTTAGGTGGTTGGAGGTTTTGTTCTTAGGGAAACAACTCTTAACTTGCCATTTGCCACATTGTGGCAGTTATATGTCATGGATGAGACATCTTGACTCAAGGTACATCATTAAACAAATATAAACATTTTATATGTAATTATGGAAATAAGACATTTTAGTTATCTTAGCTCACCATTATGAATTATATTTGTTTATTGTTGTTCATTTTTTATTCATGAGAGGTATTTAGGAAGGTGATGATGATGATGATGATGATGATGATGATTTAGGAAGGTGTTCAAGAAAGTTTGTTGAATAACAAACTTCGTGAAATCTTTATGGAAGATTCTTTGAGCTAAGTCTCTGAACACAATGTTTGTGGATTACCCTGACCCTTCATGTTCCATGGGATCTGTTTATGAAGAAAGTGTCGTCTTCACAAAGTCTACAGATAACAGCACATTCACCATATCCACAATTTCTGAAAATACACAGGTATACCAAGAGAAAACATGTAAAGAAAAAATTGGAAGGGCTTAAAAATATCAGGTCTGGTTGATGACAAGCAAAACAACTTTGCTAGTCATGGAGAATATGCACAAGTTGCAACAATATGACAGGAAGTTCCACACACAGAAATTTAGATTTATCATACACTAGAAGTTTCACCCAAAAAATAATATTCCTGTCTTGATCCTTTTGACAGATTGTGGCTTACTTTCCAAAAGCCTGCATAACAAATGAGGCCAAGCATTACTAAGGCAAGTGAGAGAGAGGGAGTTTTGAGAGGGTGATAATTAGTTCATACCAGACACTTGAGACTAAGCCAGGAGCAAGTGGTATTGTGTTCTCACATCAACATAATGGTACAGCAAAAGAAATTTGTCACTAGAGATAGAGAGGATAGTTGACTCACAGCAAAAATGGTGTTGTGGCCAGGGTCAGCAAGGTGGGCCAACAAGTTGTCAGTGGGGCCTGTGCCTGTGTACAAAGCCTGGAAAGCTGCACCCAAAACTGCCAGCATTGCCAACCTTCCATTCTTGATCTCCCTTGTCCTCAGATCCTTGACCTTCTCAGGTGAGGCTGAGCCCCAGCCAAGGGGGTCAAACCATAAACCCCCTGGGTAACCAACATCTGTGCCAGTGAGCTTGTTGTTGGGGAAGATTGGGTCAGTGTTTACAGAGCCAGGCTTGAGGATATCAGCCCATCTCCTCCCCTCTTCCCATGCAAAGAGAATAATCTCCACCACAAACAGTGTTGTAGAATCTGTGAAGTATGTAGCCTCTCTTGCAGTGAACCATGATGGGGTATTGAGAATTCCAGCCTTTGTAAAGGCCTCAGGAATGAAGATACCAGCTGCTCCAAGCATGGCCCATCGGCAGTGTACAATCTCGGATTGCACAAACCATTTGAGCAACTCAGGCTCAGATCCTGCAGCATTGAGTCACATGCCCGAGAATCATCAGTACAAGAAAGAAAAATCATTTGTATCCATACAGAGCTGCATCAAATCATCATGTAACCAAATAGCAGCAGCAGGATATGTGCAGGAGACGTGAATACATCTTTGAAATGCATTCTCTGAAAACCCTAAGGCCATAAACAACATCATGATATGTGCATACATAATTAGAGCTGCTCAATATTCTGTGTCAATTAAGAAGAATTTTACTCTGCTTGCTTGTACTAAAAGCAAAGAAGAAGACAGGAAATGTTTTACCACAGCGGCCTATCGCTGGGGGCGACTGCCACCACATTCACGGTCATAGACCCCCCACCGTTGGCTGCCGATGACACCGCCCGCGACCACTTCACAACAACAGCACGACCGGACAGAAACGACGCCTTCACTGCACCTACTACATTGCTCACCACCTTATTCGCACTGCACAAAACAAATACAAAACCAGCTCAAAGAGAAGACCCAGCCGATAAGAACAAAAGAAAAAACCCTAATAAAAACAACAACAACAACAACAGTAGTTGCAGTAACAAATCACCTTGTGGAAGAAGAGGCTGCGGCAATGGCGGCTACGCCGAAGGAGGCAGAAACCGTACACGCCATGACTCCCACTCTCAAAACCGTTGGAGAAGAAAACAGTGCACAAGAAGGATCGCGAGAGATCGCGAGAGAGAGAGAAGGGTTTGTGGGGTGGGGGGGGGTAGGGTTTAGGGTTTAAACCCTAAACCCTAAACCTTTGGCCATATTTAGACAATTAAATTACAACAATTCGCCAGAATTTATATATAGCAACTTTCTTAAATTTTTTTACTTACCTCTCTGTCTGTCTGTCTCTCACTGACCTGTAGCCAAATTGGGCTAAATTCCTCTTGTAGATTATTGCCAGTCCACCCACCTCACAAAATTTGATTTAGGGTTAGGTTTTTGTGACTTGGACCCAAACTCACATCTTTTTGTTTTGTTGGAACCAGCACAAGAATTGAACATGGGAACTAGTCTTTTGATAGATCCAAACTCAAAATTAGGGTTAAGAAAAAACACTTTAAAAAAATTATTTTTTTAATAAGCAAGTTGATTTTTATTTTATTTGAAAAGTTGGCAAGTAAGCTTAATTTTTAAAGTTAATTATTATTTTTACTAGTTGTTGAACTCCATTAGACCTCCATTTTAATTTGATATAAAAAAAATTATGTATACAATATGTAGCATTGCATAGGGGAAGTCTAATGTTCACATGGAAGTGGAACCATTTTGAATCAAGCCCCGAGGTTCTTGAATTTGAAAACATGTGTCAAAATCGAAATTACATGATTTAAAAAAAAAAAAAATCAAGCTCAAAACTGCACCCAAATAACCTCCAATTTTTTTTAAGAATCAAAACTGACACTGAAGGTTCTCTTTTTTAAAATAATAATAATTATAAAAATTATTTAAAATTTATTTTAAAAAAAGTACATATCAAAGGTATAAACCAATGGCACATCTATGATAATGTTTATGTCTTATTGGTAATATTTCATATGCCAAAATCCTCAGAAATTTCATTTGTGTCAAAAACAATCCTCAGAAATTCAAAATCCAGCTGACATAATTCAATAGTCAAAATTATTTAATTATTCAGTAATGAGTTCGTCAAGTTGCCCAAGTATTGTGGTAGTGATATCGCAAGTTCTTCCCTTGCAAAATGATAATTGTATTAGGGTTTAGGGTTTAGGGGAAATGGTAGGTTTTAAAAGTGAAATGCTAACTATGAATCCCTTGTCATTTGGGAACGTGCATTTTTTTCTTTGCAAAGTGATAATTGGAATGGAGGGAATGTAATGAAAAGAAATAAGGACATAAATGTGTTGCCCAATCCCATTAGAAAAAAATGATAAATAACGAACATAATGTATGCAATAACAATATACTTGCTATCTTTATTCAAACAACCCATGATCTATTTCCTAAGGCACAATTGAGACTAAAACACTATGAGCTTATTCTCATGAGTTATCTCAATCTTTGATAATCATTCCATCGCAACAAACCCTTTTAACACTAATCCAACATACACTATCAACATAACCCACAACATCCTAAACACTCTCAACTACCCAGAATTGGAAACACATCCCAATTGCAAATCTTATCAACTATGACTAATTAAAGTTTCCTTAGTGTCCCATAATTCACCTAATCCCAACATTCCCAAAAAGATTGTAAAAAAGGAAGACAACCCCTATTGAACATTTCTAGAATAGAAATTTTGGAAGTTTATCTTCATGTAAATGTTGAATTCTTCGCTTAGGACCCATCTTCTCTCAAAGTTCCCATTTCCATAGGTTTCACTTTCTTTTTCACCAATAACTAAAACCACATAGCAATAGCTCGAGTATACCCAATTTGAGCAATTGGAATCATTATAAACTAACTTTCAAACCCCTTAAAGACTTTCATTCCATCCATGTGCATCTAGCCTTAGGCATCTATTATCAACTTCAATAAATTGTTTTAAACTTTTTAGTGGAGCAAAAATCCAAGAGAAGCATAAACCGTATAGTTTGTTGTGAACATTCTTTTCATCAAAAAAAAAAAAAAAACATAAACATGAAAAACACAAAAGGAACAATATGTTTAGGTTTATTGAAATCGGTCCTTATATTTTGTCTTTGTGCTCCATAAGCCACCAAACACAAAAATTGCATGCAACAAACCATATCCCCAAATCCAAATGCACCACAAACAACCCATTAGTAATTCTAGAACTCCACAAAAAGTCAACAAAGAAACAAAAAAATCCCAAGCACATCCCAAAATTTTTGGCATCGTCATAAGTAAAACATCACCTTTAGAACCTCCCCATGTAGTAATAATCATTGCAACACAACTCCATTGAATGAAGAAAGGCAAAAGGTGGTGAATTCTTTTGGCATTGTAAAAAGAATTAGACTAACACAACTATTTGGGCAAAACACCTAAGCCCTAATTCCATGTCACAAATGTAACATCAATTCCAATCTGGTACTTATTGTGAATGACATTTTGTTTGCATTGAAATTGTCATGTACAGTCCAAACCCTGCATTTGAGCATTGTTTGTCTACCTTACAATGGTGTCCATTAACTCTGTCAGCTTTAAAGATTGACAGAAGCAGAAAGTATTTTCCTATAAATGGCTTTCAAACTATGAATGTGGGCATCCTAATTCAGCTAACGTGAAGAGTTCCACAAACGGGTGAGAATGACAATGGGAGTGAGCTCATTTGTGTTGTGCAATGTTTCTGGACAACTGCCCATGATCCTGTTGACAAAATTAGGTGTAGAACTTGAGACCAAAGACATTGGATTCTTTCTTTGCAAGCATCTGCAACAATGCACAACAACCAGTTGCAGCTCAACAAGGAAGCTGTAGGATGGGTGGTGGAAGAGGAGGATTGGGGTCTTAAATGCCGTAGTAGGAGAACAAATGCTGATACATCTGGCAAGCCCAGAATGGGATGGTCAAGAGCTCAAGCCTCAAACTTAAGTACATTAAAAGAAGGCCCCTCCCATGAATCTACTCTATCTCCAAGAGAGAGTTGCACAGTTTTTGTGCCTTCCCTGCTGTTCTGTACACACCTCTCCATAACTTCGAGTAATCCATTACAGCAGGAAACCCAGACGTGCAGCATTATGCATAAGACCCTATTTGTGACTCATTAAACAGACACCTTCATCACACTATAGCCTGACACTCAAACACAACCCATTTGAGGAACACAAGACTAAACCTAAAACCTGAATTAACTTAGTGACATTCATAGATACATTGAACCCAAGAGCATGAACAGGCAACACATGATATAAACATTGAGGTTTGACTTACGCTATATCAAATCTGATTAACATCAAAATGGTGAAGTCACTATAGCCAATCTTGCCATCCGGCTTTCTGCCACATTACCACCCACACTATACTGTCGAGAGTCACTATAGTCCTCAGCCCTTCCCATCTCAGAGATTCACTAAGGGCTCAGAGCACAAATGACCCTAAGTTCATGGAAAAATATTTTCAAATCTGAAAACAAGCAATGTGAGTTGAACATAGAATGGACCATCAAAAGAAGGTGACATATTAGAGCTCCATTTATCCAGGTACATACGTTTTCATGTACAGGTACATGAAAACCACCCATATATACCAGTTCTTCGAAAGTTCTTGTCACTGGAATTGAACTGCTGGTTCTTTTGTGAGAATCAAAGCAACAAATTCACACCAGCTAAAACCACATTCAAAGTATTGAATTATGCATTGCAGCAATTGAGGCTGCTGGTCATGGAGATCAGCAGCAATTCATGAGAGCCTGTGATTCAAGCTGATGATAACTTCACAAGTTTTACATTCAGAAAACAATGTAGAAAAAACTAGTGGGTGTTAATTATTGGGAGTCTGCAGCAGCTTGCTTGTAGCTGCTGCTGGTGCTGCTGCTACTCAGACATCTTAATATTCCACACCCAATTTCTGGAACGGGTCTGCAAGGGAAATTACACTAGACACACTAGCAACTAGTGGGGGAGACGCACTCGTTCACACACGACAACACAAAGATCATGCCAGGACATTTTGCCAAAATTCAAATGCAAAAACAACTGTAGCAAAAAGCACAGGAGTCAGGAACTAATTCCAGCTACAGTTAATTAGTCGAGACCCACGTCCGATACTAATTGTTTTCCCAAATCAAGTCCGGCCTGATCATCACAGAAGCACTTGAATAGATCTCAGGAACTTGATCTTTCCACAGCAAAGTTCAAATCTCTAGACAATGGTTATTCTCTATAGTGCAGGTGATGTGGGTTTAGAGTTTATTCTATGGTTGTTAATCTATACCCACATCACCTGCAGCACTAGTGTCCAATATTCATAGTACGCCGAGAGAATTGAATGTAATCGCAGGAGTAGCAGAACCGCACAGCTTAGGCTCCGAAGCCCTTCTTAATAATCTCGACCTCGGACGCCGGGATGCCGAAAGCCTTGGCCAGTACCGCGTCTTCGATGGGGGGTGTGGCTCCAAAAAGGGCAGGAGCAATGAGCTGCACGCCGGGGTTTTGTGAGTTCAAAACAGCAATGGCGAAGGCGGGAGTTTTACCAAAATTGAACTGGAAATGCACAAGACCTCTGGGGAAGACATACACATCGCCCGTTTTCAAATAGGCGGGGTAGAACTTGTCACTGGTGTCAACAAATCCCACAAGGAGTTGACCCTTAACCAGATACAAAACCTCGGTGGCTCTTGGGTGTGTGTGAGGAGGAACTAGACCGCCTGGTGCATAGTCCAGACGTGCCAACGCCAGTCCCTGTGTGTTGAGCGCCGGGTAGTTGACGCCTGCAAAGCCCGGTGTGACCGCAGAGCCCAGACCATTATTCGTGTTGCCTGCATTCTCAAAACCCGTGAAAGCAAAGGTGCTTCCGTTTACTGTAGCCGGGTTCACACACACCAAGCCGTTGAGAATGATCGGGCTCGTCAAATCCGCAACACAGAAATCGTCAATGGGATCGGCGTCTGCCGCCATCACGACTGTCACTGTTGTTGACGCCAACAACAACAGCATCCCCACTGCAGCGACAGCAGCAGCAGCTACAAACGCCAACGAATTCAGCTGATGATACTTCGCCATGAGTTCAGACTACACACACAAACACAGGATCAAATTCCCGGACCAAACAAATGTTGCCAATATGCTCGATCGGTGGACAAATCACACACAAACACAACACAAACACAAACACAATCACAAACACAAACACACAAGCGCAAAAACTATGTGAAAAAACCTGAACTGGAAAATGTAGAAGAGCGACGATGGAGAGATAGAGCTCAAAAAGTTTGCGAGGTCTTAAAATGCAAAGTCTAACTGAGTATTTGTGGACGCCGGCGTATTATTCTCTTCCACCCACCCCCTCGTGTGTGCAAAGGGACACTGGTTCTTATTGTGCTTATTATTAGTGCAGTGCATGAGTTGACAAATGAGTCCTCCCACTAAAGATCGGCAAAGACACTATTAATTTAGTGAGCTGCTCGTGCTCGTGACTGGGATGTAAGGCCCACATACTTCCACTCACAGCTCTCAGGGGAGGGAGGGGGGGCTCCACCCAATCACGAATTATCGAATCAAGCATGTGTGGACACCGATTCTTTTATATAAGTAGATAGTAGCTTGAGGGGATTTTTAAGGGTAAGGCCCACAGTGTGACACACCACCCCCTCTTGTTTCTTTCGCCAATTTTCACTAAAATTAGCTCGCCATTAATTATTTCTCTCTCTCTCTCTCTCTCTCTCTCTCTCTTTTTTACATATTGTAATTAATTGGTTTTGAAGGAAGTTTGTTTGCAGTCTCTTGAGAGATCTCACTCCCCTCTCCTCTCCTCTTGCTTTGTTTGCACTGCCCATCAGCCTTTTACCTTTTCTTTCTTTCTTTTGCCAAACTTCGTTCACACATATGAGAGGGGGCAAGGCAAAAACAAAAAAAGGAATAATATTCCCTAATTGTTAGATAAAATATTCCCACGTTTTAGTTGGCAGGTAACTTAGAGATTCCTTAAGGTGCTTTTGATAAATATCCAGTTAGATGAAATATTCCAGTTGAAAAGAACAATGATTCCTAAAAACAAAAAGGAAACCTTTAAATCTACCTAGCAACAAAAATATTCAAACATTTAAAAGCGGTGCAACTTGAATATCCAAAAATAATAATAAGAATATAATTAAAATTAATAGTATACTGAATCTATATTATAAGGCATTTTCTCAATATTGACTTCTAGTGAGCAAAGTTAAAACTTTTCTTTCACATATTTCAAGTTTCAATTTTCATCACCCATACTCACATCACTCAAACAATAGAGGAGCAAGAAGTAACAAGAAAACAATTGGACCAAAACTTCACACAACATGTTGCAAATTCTCTACATTCTATTCCCATGCTCACATCCTTTAAACAACTACAAATATAAGAACAAGACACAAAGAAAAAATATATAGATGGCTAAAGATTGTTGCAAACCCAATGCACTACATAAAAACTAGAAACTTGAGACATGATGCAAGCAATAAAAAGCTAATGTAACACACAAAAACCCAAGACCCAATGCAACAAACAAAAACCCAAAACACAAGTAAAAGTCAAAAATTTAATGAAAAAACCCAAATATGAAGACACAAAAAATGAATGCAAATACATGATAGATGGACAAAGGATGGGCAAGAACAAGGAGCAAAACACTGAGACGCAACATAGGATGAACAAAAGACAACAACAAACCAAATTGAAGCCCGATAAAAGAGAAAAAACACTAATAACAAATTACATAATAAACATTAAATACTAAGACTCTATTTGACAAAAAGAAAAATATTCATAAAACTAAATTAAGCCCACCGATGACACATAAATTACACATCACACAAATAAAGATCACATTGGAATTGCTAGCCAACTTAGAATCATTGCATAAATGAATTTTCTACCTTGGAAATATTAACATAGAGCCTATTTCATTATCTTCATTTTTCTAAGGCCCATCATATAATTACATCTATCATTTTGATCAACACAGTAAGAGTCTTGGCTTTTAGATTCTATTACATGATGACTATCCATGATATTCATCCATGCAATCACCAAAACTAGCATCCCATCTTCAACTCCATGTCATAACCATGAGTTGTAAACTTGAGACATCTATAAAACTAGAAAGAAAATTCAACTTGTTGAACCAAATCACACTACCACGTCTTCCAACCATTTTAAGCCTTCGAAATTTTTTCACATTGTAACTCATTTGTAAATTCAACATCCAATTCCTCAATCAAATCTAACTCTACTTCACATACAAATGTAAAGTCAAAAAACTTAGGGCACCTAACACATGGATCATGTGGCCAATTTTTGTTAACAAAAATTAACTTGTCAAGGTTTTTTGTTTGAAGCCAACATCTACGAATTGTAATAAACATTCCAAGAATGGAGAAAACCTTTTTTATTTCGATTTGGGAAGTTGAGATGCCCAAAATTAGTCTCACCAAAGTAGCAATTGTTGGAGACATGTGCTCTTATGTGTGCCACCATCTCAATGTGCAATTGCAACTATTTCCATCAATAGGATATTAACAACAAATGTACAACTCTCTACCAACGAGGTCTTTCAAAGTATCTCCAATTATGTCTATGGTGCAAAAAAAAATCTTCACTTCCAATCCATAAACCAAATGCATCAAGTTCTTTAGCAATAACTACCATTGACAACTTATAGACCTCAATAAGCAAAGGCAACAACAATTTTTGGTCATATTCAACAACTAGAGCTACAACATTATTACAACCCACATAAATCATGACTATGTGCACAAATTTGTATTTGGGATCCACCATTTAATGCTAGCATATTGTGATTTTCTTTTCAAATGTGTGTAAAAAGAAAAGAAAGGGTTCAAGACTTCCAAAACTTGGCACTTCATGTGACACATAAATTCTCCAGCTCTTGATAAAAAAAATGAAGCCTCTAGATTTGCCAAGCTATTAGGATAAGCACAATAACAAGTTTTTCACAAAGAGCATGGTATGTAGAAATGTTGAATGTAGGGCATCTCCAAGGAACCAATGCCCCAAATTTTGATTCATAACACATCCAGTAACTATAGGTGGCAAAATCTTCACCAATGATTCGTAAACTACTTAGGTTTTTAAGGAAGGTATGTGTGTTGCAATGCCACACTTTAACAACTATAATATAAAACAATAATTGTTCAAAACGTCATTGCATCCTAGAATAATAGAATTTGGTTTGCAAACCTGTAGCTTTGAAAATAAAAAATTCATGCACATCCAAGGTAAAATTTCTTTTTAAAAGTACCAAATTTTGAAAGCCAAAAAAAAAATTGCTAAAAAAAACTAAATTTATAAAACACAAGAGCAAGATTTGCAAAAGGGAAATCTTTAAGAAAAATCAAAATTAGAAACAGAAAAAGGGGAAAAACAAATCACATACCTTGTTGTCACAAGTGTGTTTAATTCCCTAGGCTTCAATCCAACCTCTATGCATCCTTGCTCCAACCTTTATGCAAACTTGCCTCTCCTTGCTCAACTTTTTGAACCAAATAATGCATTTTTGAATGTGAGTTTGCACACCTTTTATAGATGCCCAAGTTAGTCCATGACAAACTTTTTCTTTTGTAGTGGCATACTAGTAGACCTTGGTAAAACATGCCCAAAATAAAAACCATGAAAAGGCTCCAACATGCCCAAACTTTTACATGAAACTATTGAATTCAAAACAATTGCACAACATTTTAAGTTGGAGCCTTTGTATTTAACATATGCAATTTCTTTTTTTGTGAGAAAAAACTTGTTAAGGAATGCCCATAGTTTAACGGCCATGGCTACCCCATTAATTTCAACAATAACCTCAAACAAACCAACTATCACATGCTTAGGTTCTTAGTTGTTGGACAAGAAATCGACAATTCAAAAACATCATGCACCTTTATAGACATCCACAGGCTAAAAGTACATGTGGCAAAAAGATATGTAACCAATGTAGGTTGTACATATGTCACCAAAGTGTTCTACATTAAAATAAGTAGAACATGATCCTCCACAAACACTTTCTTTGATGAGAGGGTGAAAGCACACTACATGACCCCTTTTGGGGTGTCACATTGTACTACTTTCCAGAGATGTGCATGTTCAAATGTATCCCACCTCAAACTTTTGAAAGTTTTTCACAACATTTTTGCATATTATGTTAAAATATAACCTAGGCAAGATATTAAAAAAAAAAACTATTTCATTTCATTTTATAAAGTGGGAGATTGGAGTATATTTGTGAAAACAAATGTATTGTACCTATGTGCTAAAAAACACAAATATACTCCAAAAAAAATCTAAATGATTTTTAATCTTTATGAAAGTTGAAGGTAAATTGAATCATGTCATTTCACATAGTTTGAACCATATTTGGATACCATGTGATTAATTTGAAAATTTTCATCTCAAAAAATGAGTTTTTTCAACAAAGATGTGATAAATGTGTGGTAAATTAAAATTTTGACAAGTAATCACATTCAAATTGGAAGATGACAATCATGGTTAGATGGGCCATATTTTACATTTAATTAAAATTATTTATTTTAATGACTTATGAAGCCTTAAAATTAATGCAATCAAGATGAAACAATGGTCTTATTATATCAATGTATATTATGAATATACCCATGAATCTTTCGATATAGATAATGAGATTTATTATTTATTTTTAAAAATTACATAACATTAGTTTTGTAAAAATAATAATTGTAAGGCCCAAAAACCAACATTGATACCCAAAATTAAATGTACCATACTTTTGGAACAATTAAATCATGTGTATTAGAATACTAGACCCAAAAGTGTCCAAATGGGTGTGATTGTAATGTGTTTTCACCCAAAAAGACTACCTTTGGGCATAACCTATAAACCATTCGGTGCAACCAAATGGATTCAATTGTTTTCATTGGCAAAAAATCATTTATCACATACAACTAATTACATTTTCCAAGAAAACAATTTGGGTTTCATGGTCTTTTGTAAACTCATTTGTAAAAAGAAAAATCCAAAAATTGCAATTGGGTAACATGAAAACGTTTAGTGGTTGATTCATGTTCAAGTGAAGGCCTAAAACAAATGTTACCTTTTCCACATACCTTTTCAGCAAGGCACCATGTTCTATATCCGCATGTTTTTTCATGGCAATTATGGCATTACACTTGTGGTAAGCAATGAGTTGCTTATGACATTTAATACACAAAGCTAGAATTTCAAGACCAATAGTTTCAATGTGACAAATAATACATCGTATTATTTGGTTTTGAATAAGATTAATAGGCTTGTTGTTGTTCACCTAATAAAAGGCCCATCTGGAAGAGTTGTGGTAATGAGGCTTCCATGTAACGACTTGTTTTTTCATATTTGTTTGTTGCACTTCAAGAACCCACTACTATTTAGTTACATGTTCTTCACCTTCAACACCGATACTATTACTAGATTTTGTAATCACTTGTGGGGAACTAAATTCATGCACATCAAAATTAAAACCTTGCAAATCAACCAAACTTTTTAGAAAATCCATGAAACTTACTAATACAATTTATGAGGGAAAAGTTGAAGTGAACAAACAACAATGGAAACACTTTTGGCAAACTTGAAACAACAAATTATGTAGTCAATGAAACTATTGCCAACAAATGAAGGAATGAACATGTTGCATAATGTGCATGAATTACACAATTGGGCAATTTTTTTGATAATTTTAGCCAACTAAGTACCTTGGAAATTCCAATAACTTTGAATGGAAAAGCTTTTAATGAAACTTTCAGCAACTGTGACCAATAAATAGAACTACAAGAAAATAAAAACTTTTGACAATCTTAAGTTTTAGTTGATTGAACAATGAACACCTTGGAAATTTCAATGACCTTGAATGCAGGAGATTTTGGTGAAGATGTCAACAATCATGACCAATAGATAAAAAACCAAGAAAATAAAAGCTTTTGGCAAAAACTTCGAGAACCCTAATCAATAGACATAACAACAATTGAAAGTATAAGCTTTTGGCAAGTTGATTAAAAATTTGAAATGGTAAATCATGAACCAACATTGAAATGCCCGATAGAAGATAGCAATGTGCACAAATTGACACAACAAAAACATGAACAAACTTACACCAACCTTGAATGCAAAAGGTTTTCAAATGTTTACCTTCTTTAATTGTAAATTTATTTACCATTTCCATAACCTCCAACAATTTCCTTTCGCCACCAACACCATTGAATCTAAAAATTTACTCCATTAATGTGATAAATGACAATCATCACCACTAATCATTGAGCACATAACACACTCAAAGAAAATGTTACAAATTACAAACTCCAACCATCTCAAGTTTGCAAACTTTCAAAAATATTTCAATTTTTGTTTCCTACGCCCTAAACTTTAAGCCCATCACTCCAGGTATGAAAAGGGTATTGAATTCAATTTTTTTTGGTCAAATATCCTTGTGAATTATTTGCGACATTGGAGGTGGTGGTGGTTATTGACAATGGGATTAAGGCAAGTGTGAAAGCAAGGGCATGTATACTAAAATGGAAAGCGACAAATAGGAGGTAGGTCCTAGGTCTTTAATAATGTGAGTTCTAACTACTATATACCTATATATCAATGTTGGATTGGTGTATATGTTGCATTTGGATATCAACCCAGGTATCAATATGAAAATACCCGACCAATTGAATATGGTTTGTTCATTGTACTACAATTGAAACCATATGGCCATGGTACGTGAAAATTGGATATTTTGACTCATATCATATCTGACTGGTAACAACATTTTAAGTACCTTGACCTATATTCATAAACAACTATTTATGAACTTTGATGCCATGGTATGAATGTCAACTTTTTTAGGGTATAAGGTGTGAGTTGCAAATTGTAAGTTATATTGTTCTTTAGCATGGTGAGAAGATGTTACATTATAGTTGAAGGCGGCTCTTCAATGTTGGCAGTAGCTGCTTTTGATCAATGATGCATTAGTGACAAATATAAGACCTCTTCAAATCAAAATTGTCATAATATTTTTTGCTAGTTATTGTATATGACTTATCAAGAGATGATTTTTTTTTCAATCTATGATCTACATGTGTGGATGAATTTTATTAATTTTATGCCTTTTATAATATTAATAAAATTAATTTTTTCCAACTTGGCAACCTTAACCTTTGATCAATGACACATTTGTGATGATTTTGAAACATTTACAAATCAATTTTTTTGTGACCAGTGTTTTGTTGGGTTTTTTTTAAAGGTTCATCAAAGATTTTTTTCTTTCAATTTATGCAAAAAGTTGCACTTCTTTGTAGCATCACACATCAAATCAACATATTCATATTGATATTATGTACCCTTTTGGTATCACACATTTCAATACCATGATACTCATACCATTATGTGAAAATTGTAAACTTTGTACATATTGATACCACAAGGTATGAGTTTTCATATTTTTGCCTCAATGCCCATATATAAATTTCAAAAATAATCAAATACCCATATCATATGGGTATGTTAAAAATCCAATACCAGTCTAACATTGCTATATACTCGTTCAAAGACCGAAAAGGTACTTATATATATTTATATACCCATTCAAAGACCCAACAAATATTTGTATACCTATATACCTATTCGAAGACCCAACAAATATTTGGTGTTTGGACTCATACCAAGTTCATTGGTGCCTAACTTGTTTGTTTATAATTGTAAATAAGATATAAGGTTCATAATACCACACACATGAAATGAGACAAGTTGCAAGTCCACTTCGGCATTTAGGGGCTGACCTTGGGGCTGACCTAGGCGCTAATCTTGGGGAATCTAATGGATTGCCCCCTTGTCTACCCGAAGAATAAAACTGGGAGGGGCTCTTTGTGTGTAGTCCATCCTCAAGCCAAATTTTTCTTTGTTTTTTTTCATTTTCATTCCTTTGCTGGGTCTAGGGGCAAGAAACTTTGCAAGGATTTTTTTTTGGGTCAATTTTCTCATGTTGCACCCAAAGTGGCTATAAGGCATAAGAAGATTTAGTTAAATGTGACTACAAGGCAAATAGAAAAGTAGGAAAAAAAAATTAAATCCTACTATAATGGCGACCTACTAGAACTTATTATCTAAATGTGGCTATTTTTTAGAAGCAACCTAAAAACTTGCCCAAATATTTTTTTAAAAATGGCAATTTCATAGATCTGCAACTAGAAATGTGAAGATTTTTATGGAATTTTTTCCAAAAATCATTTGGACCATATTGCTAGGCCCTAACAAATTTTGCAAAATGGCTAAAATTTCCCACAAAAAAAATCACTTGGGTGAAAGATTGTGCCATTAAATTTTGATTTGAACTTAGAATCAATTTTGTGTTTTGTCTATTTTCTCAAATTTTTGCAGTCCAATTATCTAACCACATCATATGTTTCCATGGTTTCTCATGATTTTAGTGGAATTTATCAAAATTTTCACTTTGTTGATTTGGGTTGCCTCTTAAGCCAATTATGTTGACCCCATTAAGTTTGGCCTAGAACAAATCAATGTTGTAAGGGAGGTTCTTGTACGAATGGGTTCTGTTGAGGAAACACCACCTAATGGTGTTCCTAAACCTCAAGAGAACCCATGAATATAGGAAATTTTCAACAAACATAAAATAGCCTTTTTTTTTTTTTTTACTTTGATGGGAACACGATAACATATAAAAGTAGGAGGATCTCTTCCCCTTGAAAGAAGGCCACCCAAAAGTATATTCCCAAATCTCAGGCGAACCCATAATTTGGAAACCTCCACATCCGTAAACAACTTCTCTTTCTTTTTCTTCTATGAGAACATGGGAATGTATAGAAATAAGAGGATCTCTTCCTTTAAGGGAAGGCCACCCAAGGGTATGTTCTCAGACCCTCAAGGGAACCCATAAATATGGGAACCTCCACATATGTAAAACAATTTTTTTTATTTAATTTAATTTTATGGGAACATACACAACAACACATTTTGGGTTTTGTAATTAGCCTTTACAATTACATATTAGTAAGGAAAGACATATGCAACTAATGATTAATGAGTTGTTAAACCCGTGTTGTTTCACCCATTTAGTCGCAAAGGACGTTCAATTGAAAAGCCCAATCATTTTAACGATTAATTTTTTTTAATTTTCTTCTAATAATAAAATTTCATGTCATCATTAATCTTGATTTGACGTGTAAAATGCATGCCATCTCAACTTAGTTGTTTTAGTCAACTAATTGTTATATAAGATGCCTTGACGAGTGGATGACATGTGTCAAAAATCTATAAACAAATTATGAGTCATTACACATGACCAAAAGTCAACCTAGCTTAGCCCATGGAACTAGTGTAGCCAAAAGTTAACCTATATTAACTTAACTAAATTAACTACCTATGTTAAATAACCTAAACAATTTAACCTAGGCTAGGTGGCCTAGATTAAAAACAAATATCAGACTCTTAGCCCAAGAAGTCTAAATTAGGCTACCTAAACTAAGCTAAATGGCTAGCTATCATAGGTTGCAAAAATGAAAACTTGAACCCTTCACCTTCACTTTGGGGTTCAAATCCTCATCCATTGCAATATTACATTTTTTATATTAATCATATTTAATACAAACTTATAAAGTTAAAAAAATTTAGCTTTGAATTAACCTTGGCCACCATAGGTTGACCTAGGTTAACCTGTCTACTTCCTACCAACTTAACCTAAATTTAGGCCAATCCCTAGGTTGACTTAAGATGAACTAATTTATCAACCTATACTTCTTATTAACCTAACCTAGGTTAACTTCTAAGCATTCTTAGACTAAAAAAAAGTTAACCTAGGATAATCATGTCACATCGCAAGTGCATCTAATTACACAAACTTGAGATGGTTACAAACTTGATAAAAATATCTTATAATGAAGTTACCTAGGTTAACTTGGCAAAAAACCTAAAGCTAGGAATTTAAGTGAACCTACTTAGGTTAACCTATTAATAAGGTAACCTATTTTAAATATATTGAAACATACTAAATGTAGTAAATTTCTTATGTTTAGTTAAATAATTTATAATGTAACCTATATTACAAAGTATGTTTTTACTAAATAACCTATATACATAGGTTAATTTAATAGGTATGGTAACATAAGGTAATGTGTGAAATAGTTAAAAAGTCACGGAGTTATGTGTCACATTTTTCCAAACAACTATTAATATTGTAATCATAATTACAAGTTAAAAATAAATTGTTTAGTACACATACACATGCATATGAATTCATGGCTTCCAAAACTTCATGGCACACAAAAAATTATGGTGTTACAAAAAGTCATGGATTGCTATGAAAATTTGTGACACCTTGTTGCCAAATGACATGGCATGCCATCATCAAGCAAAAGATCAAATCGTTATTAATCACAAATGACAACAATATTTTCAACTAGCTAATAAATGAAATTAATTCATTAAATCAATGACATGAAGCATGATGTTGACAAATAGTCACATCATCTTGTTGGCATATAACATGTCATGTCATCATCATGGGAGATTGAGTTGTTATTAATCAAAAAGGTTGATGGTTCTTACAATTAACTAACTAATGAACAAAAATTGAAAAAAAAATGATAATTTACCAAAAAAACCAAAAAGTTGTCATATTGACTACAATTGCAAAACCATGATGCCACATGGCTTGTTGATGTCTTTTGCCACTACTTAGTGATCGTTACGACTAAATAGTTATAAATGTAGTTGAAAAAAAACAATAGTCACTTTTGTGTTTGATTCAAAGGACAAATTTTTTTGTAGCAAAGGTAAAGTTTCTAGACTTGCATCTTAATGCAAAGAGTTACATTGACGGATTGGACATCATTTCTAACACAATGACTGACCAATAAATGCTTCATTTTATCCAAAAAAATGTATGAGTAATCATATTGACTAATAATCAAATATTTCATTATCACATGGAATGCCACATCATCATGTTGTGAAACTAAAAGTCATTATTCTAATCACAAAAGTTAGGGTTATTTTAATTAATTATTTTTCATTTATTTAAAATATATTAATATAACTTCAAGAATAATAATATATGTATAAAAAAAAGCCCATTAGTCAATATACTAACTATAATCACAAAACCATGACATCTCAATGGTGGCATGACCTTTGTAATTACATAATGGTTTTTGTGACCAAGTAGTTACAATTGTAGTCAAAAAGAATAATAGACATTCTTTTGACCAGTCAAAAAACCCATAATATGTTGTTGTGATATAAAAATAGAAGGATCAATCTCTTTGTGATAAGGGGGCTAGGGTTCTTCTCACGGGGTGTAGAACATGGTCACTCTATTTAGACTTACAAACATTTGGATGCCCAAACTATTCCATTGTTTTCGGGTAAGTGTGAAACATGCATTTTATTTTGTTTTGTGTTAGAGTTTAGAAAGTTGAACAATTTCCCCAAGTAGTGGTTGGTTGGGTGTGTGTCCTTTACTCAAATACCTCTCCCCATCCAAAAATATAATTGTCAAAAGAATCCTCTAAAAGAAACCAAGATCCTTCAAGATATTATTATAACTCTATGATAACTAATCTCAAGCTTCAACACAAGCCAAAAATACCATCTTTCAAAAATCCTCGTATAAAAATAGACCTACTATTATTGTTATTATTAACTAGGGGCCAAAATCCCTTCAGCTACTACATATATGCTATAATGAAGCTAAACACAATATCCTTGCCTTCGTAAGGCAAGTCCAAAAAGAATAGTTAATAGTGGAATCTTTCTTTCAGTTTTGTCGACTTGCTCATTAAGCTTGTTTGCCTCCATCCCTGGAACTAAAATTAAGCTACCTTGGTTGTGAACTAGCACCAACATTGGAACCATGGTTTGAACTTTCAACTCCAAAAGGTTGTTTTGTCTTTGCTTCTACACATCCTAATACAACCATCTTGAGACCAAATCAAGGTAGATTGTTTGTTTGTTTTGTTTGTCATGTTGAGATCTCCCAAACCATGATCCTCCCCCCCTTTGTGCACCCCACCATGCACTTGGTACCGTTAGAAAGCTCCTGATAAGGAGAGACTCGTGCACCAAGGTGGTTTCATAATGTTTAGATCTGCAGTGCAAGGGTTATCACATATTGAAAAATATTGTCATTAAAAATTCAATTTTAAAAAAGAAAACTCAAAAATTGAGGATAACTTGGGCATGCTCTTCATATTGTTGAAAAGCCTTCAATGTGTATAGGATTTATTGGAGGTTATTTCATACCTTTTTAGACCTATTGTGAGGGAGATATTGAATTTTGAGTAATTTTTTCAATGAAAATTCAACTGAATTTTTAAAAACTGATTTTGAAAGGAGAAATGAGTGAGTAACGAGTTCAGACAAACAGCACAAGCTTACACTAGAATTCCCTGAATGGGGATTGGTGTCCATGCACATGGTTAAAGGTCTCTTCAATTGACAAAAGTAACCCTCTGTTTCAACCCCTATCTCCTCTGCTTTCGCCCCCAATCCCCTATTTTAGGGGTATCCACAAAGTAAATGAAATTTTATTAAATCTGGGTATGAAATGCTGAAACTCAGCTTTTAATGCACAAGGTTCGGGAGTAATTATAGTAGTTGTACAGATAGGAGCAGTGAAAATATATGTAGCAGCAGTGGTGGCGCACTCACGAAAAACAAAAGACAGGATGAAACTCAGTTTTTCCATAATTGGTGGAAAAACTAGTTTGGGTCCCAGTTATTTCCTTTTGTAAAATTGTGTGGGACTATTATGCCGAAACTGGCAGTTCTCGCCCCCTAATCGCCTGACTTTAAGGATAACTCTATTATTAAAGTTATTCGCAGAGTCCTCCCTAGTCCCATACATACCCAATCTCATCCTTTCCCTTGACCCAGTTTCATCCCTATTATTGGTTATTCGTAGTAAAGTCCAAAGAGTCAGGGGATGAAATCATAAAAAAACTGGGGACCAATCATGAAAATAAATAAGAGGTGGAACTCACATTTTTTGATCCGGTTCAGTTCTATTCTTTGAAAAAAATGTGAAACCCTGGTTCCAATTTCAAACCCAGTTCTAGTTCAGTTTACAATAACCCAAACCCAGTTCTTCTTCGAGGTGGGGTTGAAATAACCAGAACCGGCGGTTCTTTACATTCCGGGACTTTTTCCCCTTCCAGAAAGCCAGAACTGATGGTTCTCTGATTCTGAAACATTTTTTAAGAGCGGAACTTGTGATTATGGATGGAATCGAGTGCAGAACTTGCGATTATAAACGGAATGAAATATGAGCAAGTTCTTTTCGTTCCGATCTCGTCCCCCTTCCAGAAACCCAGAACCGCCGGTTCTCTGATTCCGCAAACATGCTTTTGAGGAACGGAACTGGTGGATGTTAATGAAATCAAATACCCGTCCAACACGGATCTCCGACCTAGCCACCCCACCCCCACCTAAGTTATATAGTTTGCAGGTTATGGAGAGCAGGACGACGGTTACGGATGCGACAGGACGACAGTTATGCATGGAACAGGACGACAGTTATGGCTGGAATATGTGAGAGTGTGTGTGGCAATTTTCCTCCTGCAATACAAACCCCACAACATTCATGCACATCAGGACCAGCAAATTTTGTTTGCATTGCAAATTTCTCTCATAACATTCAAGCTACAAGGACATCCCCCAAAGAATAAAAAAAGAAGCATATATGTATGTACATGGGGAAGAAGGAATCAAATCTTTGAAAGGCACACCTTTCTTTGGAAGAAGGTTTGGGGAAGAATAATTTCATGAAATTGAATCTCTGCTTTGGGTACTAAGTACTAACCCACAATCTGCCTCTTTGGGTTGATAGAAAAGTAGTTATACAGGAGACAGGATTGGTTATTAAAGTGCAGGCAGGCAAGAAGAAGGAGCAACAGCTATGTTTCTAAACCTTGTCTGAGAGATCAGCAAGCAAGCAAGCAAGTCTGATCATGGCCACAGCAGCAGCAGCAGCAGCAGCAGTAGCAGCTACTACAGTGCCTGGTGCTCTGGACATTGCTCCTCCTCCTCCTCCTCCTGCTGCTGTAAATGGTGGTGGTGGTGGTGCAGAAGATTTATCAGTTGTGGATCGAAGGAACACAACACAAAGGATACACTCACTTGAAGAAGAGGCCAAAAGTGGGGAGATTGTGTGGGTGCAGAACCGCATGAAACTGATCAGAGGTGATTGGGCATGGAGTTTGGCACATGTACAAATCGCTTCCGGCTTTCTTAAGAGCACCACCAATGGAAGACTTTTTGCTTACAGAGATGACAATGCTATGTTGCAATGCTCCACAACATTCCCACAGAAATGGGATGAGGTACTAAGATATGAAACACTCCCCTTCCCTTCCATCATTTCTACTTCAACCTCAATACTCATTTCCCATGTTCTTGTTGTAACTCCACCAACCCATTTGCCACCAACCCATTTCCCAACAACCCATTTGCGGGATTTTAGCAATACATAATTCATTTATTTTCATAGCATCAACAACAATTTAACAGTGGTTTTTTGACATCTTCATCTGAACACTTGAAAAAAAAAATCTTCTTCCCTTTCCTTCATGAGAGCCTGATGATCATGCAGATGCTAATTCTGTTGCGGAATCCAGATGAACCGGTTACCGCTGAAAACATTGATAAGCTGGTTCAATGTGAACTTCTTAGGGGCAGCCCAAGTGAGAACATGCTGCGAGTATTACAAGTAAAACTATCATTCTTAATTTCTTCAAAACTTTTGTACCCAACACCTACCTACCCAAGAACAAGGTCAAAAAACAAGACCTGCAAGAAGGTTTGAAGACTGGTATCAAGTATCAAGTATCAACCTACTTTAATTTTTTACTGTTGTAGATGTATGTGTCACAAATTTCTTCAAATCTTAAGTTTCACTTATGATTCTTAAGAGCTAGAGATTTGCCCCCATAAGAAGAATCCATCATCTCCATGGACGAAAAGCATAAAGTACAGTAGTATCTGCAGCCATGATCATACCCTGTTGACAACCCACCCTCAAAAGTGGGATATTCAAATTTGTGTGGCCCTTAGAACAATTTGTCATTGTGTTTTTCATCTCATCTTTTTATGCTGGTTTCTTTCTTATGGGTGTCTTTGGTTTTCATCTCACATTTGCAACATGACTATAATTATGGGTCTTTTCTCTCAATTCTTGTTTAAATCCCGTGCGTGGTAAGTGTTGTTTATCACTTTCACACCATGGGTATCACGGGCATCTTCCTTCAGAGCCTAGATTGATTCCCATTGAAGCAGGTGGTGTATCTTCCATTCATAATGAAAAGTGAGAATGTGCAAGTCACTGTTACAAAGGATTTTAAGGAGGACTTGGACAAATTCATCTCAACCTTGACCGAGTCCATATACAAGGCGAAAGGACAAACTTTGCTTTACATTCCACCACTGGAGCTTGTGGGAACCGTAAAAGAGCAGGCTGCAAATAAGGAACTTACTCAACGACTAGAGCAGATTATCATTCGCTGGACACGTCAAATCAGAGAGGTAGGTACACTAGGTACTACTACTACTACAGCACAAAATTTGAGTCTCAAGTGAACAAGTCTACTACTTCCTTTTTCATATTCAAAGGAGTTGTTCAAGACGGTAAATTTTGTTGCAGCATCTGGAGCTCACTATAATTTTCCTTACTCTCTTGTGGACTGAAGTTGCTAAAACAGAATTCATTCTTGTGCAGTAAATTGTCTTCTCTCAGACAAGGGTCCTGACCTGGATTCAAAATTTTCTCAGGTTGTCAGAAACCATGAAGAAGCAGCATCTGGAGAAGATGAGGAAATGGGACCTTTGACTGAAATTGATTTTTGGCGCAGGCGAAGCCGCAATATTAGTGGTATACATGAACAAATCAAGCACCCGGTAAGAATGAATGCTTCTTGGGTGGTTTTTGTTTCCATCAATTTTTTGTTTGTTTTTCCCCACTTAAGTCTCTCCCATTTCATTTTTTTTTCTCTTTCAAGTCTGCACTTGCAGTTGATCCAATTCTCTCACTTTCTCCTATCAAATTGTCTTCCTAAATTTACATATACCAAATTGCTGTTACTACTTAGATGGGTCTACTCAACTGGTTTAATGATTTTGAGTTCAGGAGCTAGGGAAGGTGTTGGCCGTGCTGGAGAGATTCAGATCATCCTACTTGGGCCAATTCTTAGATTTATCCAAGCAGATTGAGCAAGAGGCGATGATCGCTGAAGAAAATCTCAAGTACTTGACCATACTGGAGGAACCATGTCAGCAACTGGCCAATTGTTCGATCCGAGACATTCCCTTGCTGTACCCAAAGCTTCTTCGATGCATTCGCATGATTTGGAAATTAAGTCCCTTCTACAACACTGCAGACAAAATCACCAGCTTACTTTGTTTGGTGAGCAAAATTCATTCTTAAAACACAAAGAGTAGACTAGTCCTTAATATCCACTCAATGAAGAATTCGCGTTTCTCTTCAAGAGCTACTAGAGGTGAAAGAAATCGCAGGGCTCCGCATCATGTTTTTTGAGATGACCCAATTTGCTCTAGGCTCTAAATTGGAATATATATGTATACATATACTTGGCCTCCAGACTGCTACACTCTACCAATGATGATCAACTGATGGAAAAAGTTGTGTCGTCACTGGAATATATGTATGTATATGTATATATGTATCACTGGGTGGGTGTTTTTGTTGTCTTTTTTTTATGTCTGCAGGTGAGTAATGAAATCATAAAGCGTTGTTCTGCTGGAATTCCGCTGAAAGAGGTATTTGATGGGGATGAGGAGTGCTGCCGTGTTGCATTGAAGGAGAGTATTCATGCCAATGAAGCTTGGAAGCGAGTGTATTCAACAATGGTAGAGGTTGCTGGTCGTGCATCAACAACAACAACAGCAATTCAGCTTAATATAAGTAGTAGTGATCATATAACTCCAAACAGTCCACAAAATCCTCCTCGCAACACTAGTCCAAGTAGTAGTAGTAGTCCAGCTGCTGGACCTATCAGTCACACTAGTCCAAGTCTTGTGCTCCCAGGCCGCACCAATGCTGGCAGCTTGAATCATGCTACAGCTCCTGCGAGTTTAAATGCTGCAGAAGTAGTAACTACTGGAAAACACCGGGATGGAACAGTACAAGAAGAAGAACAAAAAGAAGAAGAAGATGCCAGGCATATCTCTGATTGGAACAGCAAAGTCATCTTTGCACCTGTAGAGGCTTTCTTACAACGCTGTCAGGACATGCTTGAGGCAAGTAAAAGCTTCTTCTATCCAATGCCTCTCTTGAGCTGGATTCTAAATTGACTTGAGAAAAAAAAATTGTCTTGGGGATCTTGAATTCATCACAAGACTTGAAATTGTTGTGAGGGAAGGAAGAACGGGGGCCCCACCTGGGGGTTCGTAAAATCAGCTCAGATCTCTAGTGTGCACAGACAAGAAATTTAGCAGGTAACAAAGAATTGGGTATTCAAAGATTTGGGTGGTTATGGTGCGCATGCATGCTGAAGCAGGTGTGTGATGCTCAAAGCCAGTTTTCAAGCAAAGTCAAGCTGCCTGCCTTTGCAGGTGCACGGGGTTTGGAGATCACCAAATCACTGACTGACTCACAAGACACCTTCAAAAAATTGGTTTCAGGGTTACGAGCACTTTCTTATAATCTGCTGGATGTCCAAGTGACTCGATGGCATAATGATTACCACAAATTCAAGGCCGGCGTCTTGGACCTTGAGGTGATGACAACTCTTTTAACACACACCCAAAAAACACCAAATTGAAATTAAGTTTGTGTCAAGTTTTGATTCTAAGAGATGATACTACTACTAAGCACTGGTCTTTTTTTCTAAGCACAAATCCAGGAGTTTGAATTATGTACTTGAACTCTGTTTTTTTGAACAAAAAATGATAAGATTGATGAAAATTGGCAGCTGAGCTGAGCTGAGCTGAGCTGGTGGGGTTGTGGTTGTGAGCTATGGGTGCCTACAGGTGATGATGCAGAATGTGATGATGATGGCATTTAAGCATGCAGCATCTCTTTCAGAAACCATTGAACTTTTGGAAGCTTTCAAATTGATGGCTTGCCGTGCCTCCATTTGTGCTTGTATTGAAAGAATGACAGCAATGGTGAAATTCATTCTGACACCATGCTGATTTTATCCACATTACTAGCCTACTAAAGTTTTGCAATTTTGCTGTGTTCCATTTCCATTTCCATTTCCCCGACCATGATAATAATTTTCAATCTCTGTACACATGACCCATTAACTTAAAACTGCAATCCTTCAAATTCCTTTCTCATAAAATTGATCTTTTGGGAGTTGTAGACAGAAGTGGGGAGAGAAAAAATAAAATAAAAAAATACTTTGTGCAAGATCATCATGTGTGCTTGCTTATAATTTAATGAGAGGAAATTACAAGCATATATGTGAGAAATTATTTGCTACCAATCTTTTTCATTGCAAAGATTTGGTAATTGTGTTTCTTTGCATAATTTACAACCCGCTAACTGACTGACTTGACTGAGTGAGACCATTGCAATTCAGGTTTGTGGGTGTGCATGGTTTTTTGATTCTTTGTTTGCAGGTTTTCACATCATGCATGGGGGAGCTCACCATGATGAAGCGACAATTTGATCTTCTTCGCAGACGGCCACTCATGGACTTTTCTTTCCCACACTATGCAGGAGGAGCCATTTGGGCTCTTCACTTCCAACATCGTCTCACGAGGCCTATGGCCCTTCTTGTTCATGCAACACCCTACTTGCTTGAAAGCAACCATGGACCAAACTTGGGTGTCCAGTACAATCTTATCATCACTTCCATTGAGCAGGTAGGGTGCCTACTACCTACCTGACATGTACCTATGCATCATGGCCTCGAGGGTGAAGGTCACTTCACATTTTTCTTTGTAAAAATGATCACAATACATGTATCATCAGTTCAAAATCAAAGTATTTGAATTTGTTTACTTTTGGAGATAAACATAACAAGCAGTTCATTGCATTATAATGACTCTGCCCTTCATGGCAGATTCAAACTTCAAACTAAAAACTTCCCTTACCAGATCTAGAACTTCTCATCTAGATCATTCATGCACACTTCTACGACACATACCCATACCCATACCCTTACCCATCCATCCATCCATCATATGTACACATTGTGCTCCAGATGTCACTCACACATTGGGTCAAGTCAAGCCATAATTAAATTTTTATGCTAATTTTTCTGACACCAATGTGTCATCTCTTCCCTATTGGCAGAGCCAATAAATGTTTAGAAATATAATTAATATTTCCATAAAAAAAAATCCTGAAATTTTTTGTTAAAAAGAATGTTCACCCCATTTGAAAACATAGTGAAAAGATTTTAGTTAACATTTGAAAATGAGTTTTTTCTTTTTTTCAATTGCCATAATTTACCAAAATCTATTGATATATAGGTTAGGGTAGATATTGAAATGCATCCCATGATCCCCAAGGTACTTGAATGACTAAGAGCAGCTCCACCCATGCTCAGAATGTGGCCCTGCAAGAGAGTATTTCTCTTGCACCAAGGATTAATTATTTACTTTTTTCTCAACCTCACCCATAAAACTGAAACTGGAGCTGCAAAAGGTTGGAGACTACTAATAGCAACCCACCTGGACCAATCAAACCATCTAGCCAATCTCAATAGCAAGTGCTAGGCTTTGCTGTGCCATTTGCCAGCCTCAGCACACAATATGCGAAAGTGCTAGGCCAAACCCATTTTCCTGAACCAAACTGGCATGTTTTGACTTCTTTTCATCCAAAGTTTGTTGTACAAGCACCACAAGTGGAATTGCTCTAAGTTCCAAAGCATATTGACATTTGATTTTTATGTCAAGGAAAATTGTTTCAAATTCATGTGATTGTCCCTTTTCTTGTACTATTTAGTACCTTGTTTGGTATACCTATCATTGTTTTGTATTAGTACCCATAGTGTGTCGTCATTGTTGCTTGTGGAATTCAGAGGGAACTTGATGTGCGGTGATGACCAGGTTTCTCGAGTTTTTTTGTGTGATTGCAGTATGTGCAAAATCAGTATGTTGAATGGACTCAGTCTTTTGATCCATACCTTGAAAAACGATTACAAACTACACTCCTCGTGGATGTTGGTGATGATGTCATCCATTTACGTTCGGAGCCAAATATTCTTGCTTTATTCCAAGAGGTCAGTTGTTACACGACCTTTAAATTCACTTACGATATAAGTTTTTGCATCCTTCACATAATATAGTCACCAAGTAGGCAATTGAATGAATCAAGTATAGGTGCATCCAAAACCTTTGAGATGCTTCCATGTGAATTGTCTTCCCCTTCTCATGTTCTTACTTTTTTTGCACTTAAATTGCTTCAACTTGGACATTTCTTGCTTGGAAGCACATTGCTCAAAATTTTGGGTATGCTAAGTTGTTGCAACCCATTGCAAATTTCTTACCGTGTGCACATCCTAATGTATTCTCAAAAACAAGCTAGTCAATTTTCCATAGATTGTTGTTATAGTGTTGTTAAGATGATGGGTGTGTCCTCAGGCACATTATTGGAATGCCTTAGGCTTCAACATCCCATTTCAAGCAACTTCATTCTTGCGAAGGGAACACGATTATCAACTACTACATGCAGATGTTTTCAGGATGGCTCGTGATTATAATAAGGTTGAATGGTGTTCCCTTGATCTCATATTCCTTCACTAATTGTTGTCCACCCTAGCAATATCAATATAAGAAAAATGAAATTAGTTGAGATTGTGGGTGGGATTTTTTATTTTTTGAAAGCAAGGATCCACAATAGTAATGAATGAATGGGTCTTAGAATCACAAACTCTATTTGTTTGACAAAAGATGATGAGTGAAAGCTTTTGGCGATTTTTTTGTTTTTGTTTTTGTTTTTTTAAATGTGCATGAACTACATTAGGGTGGAAACCAATGTTGGCAAGTTCTTGGATTTCAACAAGTTTAGGTCAAGATTTAAGGCCTCTAAACCAAAGGTTTCAATTTTTTTCGGAAATGCCATTGGAACAAATAGGAGAACCAGTTTGTCTTCAAAATTGAATTAAAACCAAAACTAAGGGTGCTACCCCATTTCAAAAGGTTTGGGCTCTTTAGATACATAAATATAATTTTATTGAAAAATGAATAAACTTGACCTTACATTTTAAACAAGTGATTGCATTTGATTAGTTATACATAATTAATATTGCATAATCTTTATTTGGAAGTGTGTGCACTAGTTGAACAAACTAACTACATTTTATTTATTTTTGGTTCAATATAATGTGTAATAACGATGGAATCGAACCTTGTTTTAAATCAAACTAGTTTTAATTTCTTTGTGAAAATGACTGGAATTGATTTTTTTAGAAATCCAAAGAATTGGTTTTAAAAAATTGAAGGCTCTAATGGAAAGAAACTAGACCAAAGGTTTCATCAAAAAAAAAAAAAAAAAGTTAGGATGACATTGAAAGTGCCTTTTGAAATCAAAAACCAAACAACATTTGTCGAAACATGGTAGAAAAAGTTAGCACTACATGTTGAAACACATCAAGGTAATCTTGAAAAGAAGTTAATGGATTGATGTGACAAACCAAGATTGGTCACTTGAAACTTTTTTTTTCCATTGGTTTAATTGCTTGAACTATATTTTAAAATATAGTTGTAATTCTTTTTTAATAAATTGAGTGTTTCACATTCATTCAATCTATTTAAACTTTATTGAAATGTTGTAATATAGTATATTTCAACATTTGTGTATAATTGCATTTGACACATTCTTAATGCTAACTTTGTTCATCATTGAAAATATATAAAATAAGCAATGGTGACAATTTCAATGTTGCATTATATTATATGGATATACCTATTATTAAAACCAACAAAGAAAAAGGAAGAAACATAAATAGGTTCATTAATTAAAATCATAAATTGTTTCATTGCTAGGTTTTCATAGGATAGATTATTTGAAACGTTGTTCTTTGAGTGTTTTGAATATGTTTCTTTTCGGTGACTTTAGATATTATCATCATCATCATCATCTTTTGCAGTTGCTAGGAAACATGGATCTTGTGATGAGAGGCCTAGTGACAGATCGTGTCTTTCAACTTTCCCAATCCCTCCAACCGGGGATACAAAGGGTAAGAAAGAAGAACAAATAAGTTTAAGTTCTAATAATCATGATATAAAACTATTTCATGTGTGCAAATTCATCCTTATCATTGAATTAGTTTGAAATTTGTGTGAAGTACTTGAAAATAATTGATGATGGTCACAAAATTGTCATACGAAAAAATCTTAAAGTCTTAAAAGTTGTGGGTTTGACCAATTGGTTGGCTTTTGCAATGTTTGAAGCTTTAGATGATGATTTTTTTTTTCAATCATTTTTAAATTGTATATATAGGTGCAATTTACAATTAGAGTATCACAATAATAACTAGAAATTTAAAGACACTAACTTTGCATGGAAATTATGATTCATATATTGATTACGATGTTCTTAACATACACTTTTACTTGAGGAACAAATCAAGAACAAATACATGCTTTTAGTACTCATAATGGTCAATCCAAATTGATGTTCATTATGATTTTAAAGTGAGTCAATCCTTTTAATGACCTTGTTGTGAAGTTGTCTTATAATTTTGTTTGTTTGTTTGTTATGCATGTCATGCACGAATCAATTGTGTAGTTAACGTGGGTAAGTTCACGAGAAGATATTGCAACTTATCTACATGAAGTTCATGTGAATTGCCAAGTAATGGAATCAACCATCATGCAAATTGATGGGTCCAATAACAAGATTACCAGCATTTGTCAAGAGATTAGTGTTGCACATTTGATAAGCTTGGAGAAGAAAAAAATTTATGACATTAATGAATTTGATGAAAAGCAAACTGAGCATCGTGCTATCATGCGTGCAAAATTGGAAAATGCATATGCCAACATCAAAGAAACGGTTGCTATCTCATATGATAAATGTTCTAGTGAACTTGAAGAAGTTCGCATTGCTTGGGATGAATATCGTAGAAGGGTAAGTGTTTTGTACTTTTGTTTTTCTTTGCAAAATTTAAGTTTGTTTCATCGTCTACAAAAAAGAAGGATGAAAGTAGGTTTGGGGGGTCACTATTTGTAAATTTATAGGTACCCTTACATTTGGAAGGTATTAGTTCACTACCTAATAATAAACAAGATAGATGCAAAAGTATATACCCTTCTTATTGACAAATATATATACTTATTTAAATAAATAAATTAACATTTTAAACTATAATTCCAAATTCCTTTTTTCTTTTATAAATATTTTCAAAAAAACATTTGCGAGTTGAATTTATATTCTAAAGTTTGAAATTTTTGCCTCCAAAATAGTTTTTAAATATTTTATAATTTTAAACTAACGTCCTTTTTGCAAAATGTAATTAACTCCATCATGGCCCAAGGAAAATATGAGTATTCAAACAATACACATAATGGAATGGATGATTTAATGGAGCTATATGGGTCCAAAAAGTTTTTTCTTCCTTTCTTTGTGTTTTTAGAAGAAGGAAAAACCACCATGTGTTTGGAAAATTGATAGAAAAAAATGTAGTATGGTCATGAACAATTTATCATTTTATATGTTGGCATGCATACAACAAATAGGTGGAAGTGGAAATGGAGAATGCCCTTCGAAAATCTGTTGAACAATCATTAGCTAAACTTGCCAAGGCTATAAGCCCAGATATGAAAACTCTCAATCCTTTGTTCAAGACTTTAGCTTTGTTGGACAAAGCAACCAACCATGTGAAATTAACACCATCATTACAGGTAATAGGTTGTACAAACTTGTGCAAACCATATTATCAACATAACCATTGATTGTTGTTGTTTTGGTGTTGCACGTACAAAAGTGAAACCCAAAATTAAGTGCACCAAATTTTTTAAGCAATTACATTGTTCATACTATAATACTAGACCCAACAATGTTGGAAACCTCCTCCCCCCAACCTTGCAAGAGTGCACATTTTCACCCATTGTTACTTTTTTTTGAGCTTCATAATGTAAGGAATGCACTATGCAAAGATAGAAGGTGAAGGGAAGAGGACAAATAAATGGTGTTTTTTTCCAATCCTTTTGAACTCAGATGTTTCTTCAAATCTAGTTGTGTTCATACATGAATAGGATTTCGCGGAGATGGTTCAACTAGTAGCAAAAGAACTCATACTAGTCATTTCAGTGGTGCCACGTTTACGAGAACAACGTGGGGCTACTCTAGGATTCTCAAAGGAAAAATCAAGTTCTTCTGCATCTGCAGGAAAGGACAAGACAACATCATCATCGTCTTCACATTCACGTGGAAAAAATTCACCAGCAAAGGTTCCAGCATCTGGATCATCTACGCCGTCATCTCGATCTGTTGGAAAATCTACACCTCAAACCATCTCTACTCCTTCATCAACAAATTCACTTCCTAGTTTCTTTGAGGTGAAAAAGAAACCAATCCATGCATGTTTTCCTACTTTGATTCTAGTTGAACAACTCTTCTTAATCATGGGTTGTTGTTTTTCCAAAATTACAATGACTTTTACACACAATCTTAAATTGAGGAAAATTTTGATGAGCACTTGTAGTAGTCACAATTGCATCACAATCTTCCAAACTTCTACAAGTTTAGTTTTTAAAAATTTACACAAGAATTTTTTTCAATAAACAAGTCAAATACATGAATGTCAATCTCCTTTAAATAGTAGATTACTTGATCAAAATTGTGTTTCAAACTCATTTGCATCTAAAATGTTTCATAAATCCAAGTGTGCTCCTTTTTTTCCATAACCATTTTTGATGTTGTTTAGTCTGTTGTTTCTTGAACTCTTTCTCACTCACTAATGTTGTTTAATCATTGGGGCTTTAGTTCCTTCTCTTTTTCTATTTTAGGTGATTGTTGTTGAACAAGAACAACTATTGAAATTGATTGCCACTAGTGTGGTGAGCATCCATGACAAAGTCCAAGCATTCTTGTTGTCATGGGAGAAGAAGTTCAAGAGTATTTGGGACCAAGATAAAGATGCATTCATACGACGGTGAGCTATAACATAATTTCCTTTGGAACCTCAACTTTTTGAAAGCTAATTTTTTGCATAATTTACAAAAAAATTGTCATGAAATTGTGAGAATTTTTTTCATATATATACATATGTGTCAACTACTATTGAATGATCATAGCAAAGCTTGTTTTCAAGCGAGTGGAAACAATGCTTAGAAATTTTTAAAAGGCTTTGTTCAAATGGATGTTGTATGAAACAAATTCTACTAGATTGTTTTTGGTTTAACCTTTTGTGATTTGTGTGATTTTTTACAGATATGAAAGAGCAAAGAAATCTTTGTCATCTTTTGAAATTGACATAACAAAATACAAGGATTTCATTGAAGATGTCCAGGTGAGAGAAAAGCTTATGCCAACTCTTCATCCAACTTGTATAAGCAACTTCATCACCCAATGTAGTTTAAGGATTTTTATCTATGTTAAAGATTAATTTAAGGCTTTAGGCCATTTTTAGTACACTTTATGAAACATGTGAAATATAGGGGTAGTTTTTGGTATGTTAAGAAATAATATAATATTAAATGACTTTTAAAATGGAATTGATGATATTTTAAATATATTCTTATAATTGAAAGTAATCATGATTGGGGTACACAAAAGGATTATCTAGCCCCAAAATCATTATCATGACATTATTTTGAATGACCATTATGTTTACCAAATTATTTATTTATTAATTTTGTATATATTTTTAGATATTCGCATATTCCTTGATTAAGATGGTTGTGGTTGTTTGTGATTTAGATGATTTTAACACATTCTTAAATGTCATGAAACAAGGCTCAAAAATCATGTCCCACTACATAACTATATTGAAAAAGACTTAGTAAGAATAACAATATTTATTCAAATTGCTTCATATTTTAACCCCCAAAATTTTTTATCTTTTAACGTGTTTGCATAAATTTTTAGAATTATTAAACATAGATTTTGTGAAATTGATGCTTGAATTTTTTTTAATAAAAAAAATGCTACATTAATAAGGACAATCGGATTAATTTTGTTGATAATTAAGTAACATCCCTAACATTTGAAAGGAAGTATAGGAGACATGGATTTTTTAAAAAGTATTTGATATTTTTATTAATATTTTGACACTCCAAATGAAAGGCTATCATTCTAAAAATGTTTTGGAATCCTACATTCGTTTTTGGTTCATAATTCAATTCAAGATGTTCAAAAACAAATTCAACTAAGTTTTTTCATCTATTTTCTCACTTTTTGGTTCAAGGATTAAACATATGTATCTAATCTTGATTGATTAGCACATTAGAGCATTGATTTTGCCTCAAGACTCATGATGCAAAACACATAACAATCCTTGTTCCTATTGTGACACCTCAAGCATGATTCGACTCAATCAATTCTAAACACCCTATTTACATTGAATTACATTTTTAAATTATATTTTTCTCAATTAGTTGAACTCTATATTTTTTCACACTATTTGAAAAGATATGGAAGCAACTTCCCTTAGCCTTAGGGATCATTTTTGTAATTTTTTGGGCATCCCTTGTGTGCATTTGAAGCTATTATTTTGTTACCTTGATACAAATGGGATAAATGTTACTATCTATGATTCTTGTTTATTTATAAATATGTTAGTTTTGACAATTGATAAAAATTTAAAATTATTTATAAATGGAATGAACATAAATTTAATTATATTTTCACAAAAAAATGATAAATATTTTAAAGATTTTTTTCGGGTCTTGATTTATTTTCTAAATGTTGATAAAATATACCTCCAAAGTCATAAAAAAATCTTATTTTACCTTTTGTGGAAGAATGTAAATGATTGCCCCAATTGATTACCCATTATTGTGTGTTAATATGCACATCTTTTATTTTCATTTTTCTTATTGTAAAAATGACATTGCCATTTTGTTTCTTGCTTGCTCCAAATTTTACATGATCTTTAGGTTATTGGGTTTTTTCCCTATTTGGTGGACATGGGATTCTTTGAATTTTGTAAATGGGATGTGTTAAACTTGCATGTTTTAATTTTGGGTTGGTGCAAATTACTAATTTAAGTTGATTGGTTCCCATTAGTAAAACGTATTGATAAGATGAGATGTAAAGGAGAAGGTATGTTGTTCACATGTAGGCTGAAGAAACAATAACCTACTTACGGTTCTTGCGAATAGAAAGTGCTATTTTGAAACACAACATTATAGAACATTGCGAGACTTGGATTTTTAAATTCACGTATGCAATTTTTCTTTTGTATTTGTTGAAGCCTACTCTAAGTGTTTCTTAGCTCTCATTTAAATGTGTGAAATTTTATTTTTTATTTTCAAATTTTCAATAATATTCTTTGCAATCAATCATCAATTAGTGTGCATTGATGATGAATCTTTCCTCCTTGACATTTCAAATGGATGTTAAAACTAGTTTTTGTCTAATGTGAAACAAACCATCAATGCCATTAAAAGGATCAAATGAGTCATACACCCTTTGATATTAAAATTCAATTGATATTATTCAAATATGTCATTTCATGTTTATTTTGTTGATGTTAAAAAATCCTTATCTATTTTACTTTATTTGGATTGACCTCAGGACTTTATTACATCAAATTGCCAAAGTGGAATTGGATGCTATTTATGCATACTTTGCAAAGTAAGTTTTTCTACTAGTATTTTTATAAGGAACTTATAAAAAAAAATGTTGAAATCAAGATTGTAAACCATAATTACATAATTCATAGAAGTAGTTGAATGTTTCACACCCTTGTTTGGTTTTGCAATATTATTTTCTTCTTTGTGTTTGGTGGGTTTTGGCAACATTGTACTGTTATTGAGCTTCATACTTTCTTCCCATGATTTAGGAACAAGACTGATTGTAATAGACCACCTGATAACCTTGGTGAACTTACGGGAATTGCAACTCTTTGGCGTTCAATTTGTGATGAATGTGTACAAATTGAAGCACGATTTGATCCATTGAATGAAAAGTATCGGGTGCTCATGAAATTTGAGGTGATAATTGTTTTTGAATTTTTCATTTGATTTCCTTTCAAAAAACTCCCAATGTTTTTTTTCCTTAAAATTAAAATCATTGTGTCTTCAAAAGTTACATGAATATAAACACCCCGTGAATCGAGTGATCCAAAGTGAATGTATATTTAATCAAAAAAAATGATTTATTATAATTATCTTAAACTAGGTCCTCCATGAATTTGAAACCACCTAGACACCCAACATCACCTTCTTTTTTGTCCATCTTTCTTTAGATTAATTTATTAACAGGAGGAAACATCACTTGGTTGTGATAGGTACCATTGGTTGAAGAAGAATACCATTTGTTGGAAGGGATACCTCAAGCATGGGAAGATTTCAAAGCAATGCTTTTAGAAGTGGAACTAAAATTGGAGAATGCTAAGAATAGCTTTCGTGACACCCTACAAGAGATGGTTGAAACATTTGTGAAAGAGGTTAGTAAAAATGCAAAATCGTTGCTTGTTCATCAAACATCCCTAAAAACTAGAGATCATGTTCCTTCCAAAACAATTTGTACGTGAAATTATGAAACTTTTGCCCAACAAATCTTTGCAAGAAATGTTGTTTTCAATATGTGAAAAATACATGTGGCCAATTATTTGAAAATTAAATGTAGATATGACATGTTGTGCTTCTCATTTGCAACAATTACACTTGATAATAATCACAATTTCATTCACTTAGTATTGGGTAGTAGAATGGATGGTGATTGCACTTGATAAGTAGATGTTTGAAAACTTCCCATGTTCATCAAAGGAAGTTGTGAAATTATGTAGGTGACAGAGGTGCGCACATCATTTGTTGAGTGTATGCCAACGGAGGCAAACATATCAACTAATATTGCATTGCAATTTATTTCAGATGAACGTGGCAAGGTGTTTTATTTTTTTCATGTTGTAAATTCCAATCACACATAATCATCACACAACCTAATTCCAAATGAAGGACTGCAAGGGGGGTTGGTTTGGGTTCATCCTCATGAACGAGTCGTGTAATTCTAATATTTCAATTTTGTGATTTCCCTAGGTGGAGGCATTCCAAAAACGTGGTGTTGAACTATGGGCTGGAATGTCTTTGTTTGGTATGGAACGACTCTCCAACAAGGAAAACATCCAAACTCTAAAGGAACTTGACATTTTGCAATCAATGTGGGGTCTTAAAAAGGAATGGGAAGAAGCATATGATGATTGGAAGGATGGGTTGTTCAGTGAACTCAATGTTGGTGTTATGGAAACTGCTGCTCAACTATTTAGTAAACGTATATTCAAAAATGGTCGTGATTGTAAATCGTATGTTCTTTGCACCTTTGTTTTGTGTGTTTGATATGATATTTAGTCCACTTCTTGATTTTTTTCTTTCAAAAAGCTTGTTTAATCCCCTTAAAAAATTCATTGAAACCCATTACAATTGGAATCAATCACATTCTTGATGGGCATAACAAATATGTGATTACATGAATTTGTTATGCACATTAATGCATGGTGCTGATGTTTATTAGTTGGGGATTATGAACTATTTTTTACAATTATCTCAATAACTTGTGTAGGTGATGGTAATAATAGTTATTCAAATTGGAGAGACATCACATCTTTGCATTCCTTGTGTTTTCTTTTAATCATCTAAAATCATTGAGAATTCTAAACAAGAAATCTTTGATGAATCCTAGAATGAAATGGGGATTATGTAGACAACAACCAAGCCCATTTTGTAACATATGTTCTTTGCTCATTTAAGATACACAAATCTACATAGGTGGACGGTTTGGTCAAAATTGAAGGAGACAATTGATGCATTCAAACAAACATTACCACTTACTGTGGACTTGCGAAATCCAGCAATGAGGAAACGTCATTGGGATACATTGGTTGAGCATGTGGGCACATTTTTTGATCCTACTTCTCAGGATTTCACACTTGCAAAGGTAATTGCTTGCCTACTAAACTTTGGAATTCCACATTTATTCCAATGGATTTGAATAATATTTCTATAATTAATTTATCTTATCTCCAAATTTGTATTCATCTTTAATTGAATTTGCATTTAACTTCCTTAGAATTGAATTTAATGACTTTTGGTTATTTGTGTAGGTCTCTGAACTACGACTGGATCTACATATTGAATTCATATGTGACCTTAGTATAGGTGCTAGCAAAGAACTAGCCATTGAGGAAGCACTTATCAAAATTCGACAAGTGTGGGTTGTTCAAGAGCTTGACATGATCCAAGAGAAAGGGGTATGTTTGTTAAGAAATTAAAAAAAACTTTCAAAATCGTAAAAAAAGTTATGCATAAATCATTGAATTTTATTTTTTTTGGCATTGTTTTAATTGTTTTAAATTTTATTATGGCTTGACAGATTTGGAAGTTGAAAGGTACAGAGGAGTTGTACTTGGTACTTGAAGACAATAGGTTAATTTTATCATCGATGAGATCAAATCGCTTTCATTTGTTTTTTGCCGTTGAGATCAACAAATGGGACAATGATTTGGGACTATTGTCTGAGACAATTGAAATGGTTATGCAAGTAAGTAAACACTAGTTGTAAGTTTCTTTTTTTTTTCCTCACATGAATGAATACACATCTTTAAATAATCCAAGGGTGAGTTGCTACAAGAGGATGTTGTTTTATTGTAGTTCATAAAGGTGCTATTTTTATATCAAAACTTGCATTCGACATCTAGACACTTCAATTGCTAGCAACCTTTAATTCCATTCACAAATGCAAAACCTAAATGCATTCATATTAAAAGGGCCCACTACATGTGTAACCATTGGTTACTTTACATTTTTAAAATGATAAATTAAGTTAATGTGAAATATGCATGATTTATATTTACAACAATTTTTGAAATATAATATTGTAACATGTGTTGATAAATTTGAAATGAATCCAATAAATATAAATACCAAAAAACACTTGTTCAAGACTTTAATTAGTTCTTTTAAACACATTTAAAGTAGTGTGACCAATGTAACAATGAATATAACAATAATTAATCCAAATTTGTCACATCAAAGAATGTTATTCCCTTTTCATGATAAAGCTCTTCAAGACATAGGATTTTGGCCCCATTCTTTAGATGGGCCTAAAGTTTTATAAAGAATTTAAGTTACAAACCGTGAATCTTATCACTAATTCAGAAATTGCAACCATTTTTCTAGTAGCTTGGCTTTCATGGGTGATCTAGGATTAGTGTAGAGACTAGTGAAACAAAAGAGGCATGACATCATGCAATTGCAACCTAAAATTGTTGAGTTTGGTGGAGTTGTGTAGGTTCAAAGGGTGTGGGCATACTTAGAAAGCATCTTTGTTGGTTCTGAGGATATTCGTAAGCAACTTCCACATGAGACAAAAATGTTTGAAGGGGTGAATGACATGTTCATTTCGAACATGGCAACAATGCATGCAAGTTCCCCCTACCCCCTTAAATTTTCTCCAAGTTTATTTTTGCAAACTTCTTGTCACTAATACAATATATGATGATTAAATTTTATTAGCTTTGAGCTAAAAGATGGAAAACTAAATTGAATTTTTTGAGGTAGAGTTGCATACACTCGAGGAAACTAAGATTATATTTATTTGTGTGACACACGAATGAAATGAGAAATTGTATTTGGTGGGCATTTGTCTAGTCCATTTTGAATGCCCATAAAGCTGTGTGCAAACCTGGTTTGTTTGACACCTTCAACAACATGGACAAGACTTTAGAGAAGATCCAAAAGTCCCTCGATACTTACTTGGAGCTCAAAAGGCAACAATTCCCTCGGTTCTACTTTCTCTCCAATGAAAACCTTTTGGATATTCTTGGACAAGCCAAGGACCCACGGAATGTGCAGGTTGGGGACACTCTCTCTCTTCAATGTAATTTGCTCACTTGCTTCTTGTCTTTCAAACTCAAATAATGGTTGCTTCTATGGATGTACATGCACTTTTGTGGTGATGATGTTTGGAACTTGCTCTCTCCTCAATTGTTTGTGTAGGTGCACTTGAAGAAGTGCTTTGAAGGAATCAAAAAGCTTGAGATGGTAGCACCTAAAGAAGGCCGCAAAGCTTATGAAACCACTGGAATATTCTCCCCCGATGGTGAATACTTAGCACTCACTGCAGCTGTAGTTCTTGATGCAAGGCCGGAGGAATGGCTAAACTGGGTAACGACGTCAATTTTGAAACAATCTCCTTTGATTTGTGAGAAGTATGCTCACATCAAAAACTCACCATTGTTTTTTTTCAGGAATTTTTTTTTTAATGTGGTCTAAGTGGCAATCATCCATAGGAAATTAGATTTAGAAATTAGTGATGATCAATCATCCCCAAAAACATTTAGCCAAAATCTGGCTATTTAAAATTATATATATATATATATGTGTGTGTGTGTGTGTGTGTGTGTGTGTGTGAAAGTACAAAATTCTTTACTCAACTTGTTTTTGTGAACAATGCATTTGTAGCTCTCTTTTGCATGCATGCAACAAGCTCACAAAGAGGTGAACAATGGCAGGTGGAGGCTGCAATGAAATTAGCAGTGAAGGTCACATTGCTAAGATGTTTTGAGGAAAGCAAAACCCCCAAAAAGGATAAATGGGTGAAGGAGTTTCCAGGACAGTGTGGGATCAGGTCAGCGACCGAATTAGGGTTTAATTAGTTCATTCATCCATTCATCCATCCATCCATACTTCCAGGTCAGCATGTTTAGGGTTTAAAAATTTCAGGGTTTTTAAGGGTTTTAGGGTTTCCTGGAAAAAAGGATAAGAATTTTTTTCATGAAGCGTTTTTAAATTTTTTTTTTAATTTATAAATTTTAATTAAAAAAAATTCACACTAACTAGTTGGTTGGTTTTCTTCAATGGTTGTTGAACATTGTAGTGCGGGGCAGATGAAATGGACAAGTGATTGTGAAAAGGCACTTGAGCAAGCAGCTGCGGGATCGAAAACCGCCACCAAGAAGCTTTACAAGAAGTGGATCAGCTATCTCAATAAGCTCACAGCCATGACTCGTGTCAAGTTGCGAGTCATTGATCGCAACAAAGTTGTAAGTATGGCACAATTTATCTTTAGCATCCAAAACTCCATCTCATAATAATTTAAAAAATATATAATAAATGAAAAAAAAATCATTTTGTACTTGGAAAATCTTTATATTGTACAACTAAAAAAAAAGCGTCTAGTGATGAATGGATGAATAGAAAGATGAATGAATGGATGGATGGATGGATGGATGAATGATGATCTCCATCTCTTCCGGAGCTTCAAAGACTTCTCATCATCGCTTAATACCCAATGGATGGATGAATGATTGATCTTGGTTAAGATATGTGTGGTGGAAGTCACAATTATCATGGGGTTGTTATTTTTAAAAATAAAATAAAAATTAAAAAAAAATAAATATTTATTTTTTGATTTAAAAAATTTAAATTAAAAAAAAAAAAACCCGGGGCAGACATCTTTGATCACAATTGAGGTCCATGCTCGAGATGTGATCGAGAAGCTCATCCGAGTGGCATGCAATTCTCCAGAGAGTTTTGAATGGTCGTCGCAGTTGCGATTTTACTGGGAAAATGATACTTGCACCATCAAGCAGGTGAGTGGTGCTAAACTCAACTCAACTAAACTAAACTAAACTAAACCAAACCAAAAATGCAATTTCCAAAGAAGAATATTCTGCCCTAAATTCCCTGTTTTTTGGGGAGAAAAAAATCGTCAATTTCATCTTATTTTATTTTATTTTATTTAAAAAAAGGTTTAAAATCACCACAATTTTGCCTACCATATGACAATGACGATGGGGGTGGCTTCAGATTTTATACTTTCATATTTTTAATATTGTCCAATTTGGCTAAATATACTTGTGGACTAATTGCCACTTGGGTAATAACATCACGAAATTGAAAAGAAAAAAATAAAAATAAAATTGGGTTCAGCTGCGGGAACTCTGACTATATTGGGTTCATCACAATTTAGTGTGGCTACATTGCAAAATTAGAAGAAAAAAAAGGGTGAATTTATGCTATTTTAAAATTAAAATTATGTGATTATTTATTTATTTATTCCAATTTTATGATGTAGCCACATTGGCAATCAACCGCAAAAGGAATTAGCCAAATTTGGCTACGGGGCACAAAGGAAAATAGAGAAAAATATTAAGAATATTGCTATATTTTTAGCAACTTGCTGGAACCTATTGTCTAGAGATGGCGATTTCAGGAAAAAAAAAGAAATTCCTCCAAATCTGATGATTTTGTTGCATTTTTTCAAAACAAAAACGTCTATTGTATGAGTCACACTGGATTTAATTTAATTAATTTTTATTTAATTTTCTCGGTGTGGTCAATTGATGAAAATTTGCCAAAAAAAAAACTCTGGTCCATATGTACATATACAAATATATATAGAAAGAGAGAAATTGTAATATGAAAGAAAAATTAATTATCAAATCTCAAAGATCCATCTGAGGCAAAAAAAATTTCATGGGGGCTGAAATTTTCACATTGTGACAACAAAAAAAGAATTGGAAAAATTTAGAAAAAAATGGAAATTTTTTATTTTTAAATTTAAAAAATTGAAAAAAATTGCTTAAAAAATAGAAAAAATTGCAAAATTTTCAAAATCACAAAATTGAGAAAAAAAAAAAAAAAAAAAAAACTCCTTTTTGTTTTTTTTGAAAAGGAATTGTCAGGGTTAATTTACGGTTATGAGTACCAAACCACCCATGGAAGGCTTGTGATCACACCTCTTTCGGTTCGTTTTTACATAC
>Ga0116227_10002009_pt1 | contig 46304 bp, 38 predicted proteins | sample S1TSphgellanicum_FD_89693 | JGI IMG/M metagenome (GOLD analysis project Ga0116227, IMG submission 89693) | Host-associated microbial communities from peat moss isolated from Minnesota, USA - S1T2_Fb - Sphagnum magellanicum MG | ecosystem: Host-associated > Plants > Peat moss > Unclassified...
ACACTTGGTGAAAAAACCCTCTTAAATGACTAGTGTTGTAGGTTGATTTAACTAATAGGTGTAATTTCCACCTAAATTTGGGTATCACTTATTGTCATCTTGTTTCACTAGCTTAATTGACCTATCCTAGCAACTGGTCCCTGTTCACTACGGGGTTAACATGTTTTACCATAATTTCATATAGTGAATCTGTCCTAGTTCACTCAAAATCCTAGTGAAATACAAGGTGAACTTGGTCACATCTCCTAGTAGTGACACTAATACTATGATTTGTAATTATTAGTAGTTATTTTGTTGTTACAGTGGTAATTGGAATGGCTTTTTATATCTTGGCTTCCTCCCTATGCACACACCATAAAGTTGGATGTCTGATGTACATTACAGGTCAATTGGATTGGGATTACAAAACCCATGAACAATTGATGGGTTTTTTTGTCTTCAGCTTCTTTTTGGATCTCTTTGCACCAGACAGTTGGATTGTGATTTCACAGTCCATGAGCAGTTGATGAGTTTTTCATCTTCAATTTCTTTCAGGTGTCTTTGCATCCTGTGCAAGATTTTCTTTAAATACCTTTCTCACCTTTCCTATATGTGGATTGCATTCTGAAGTTCATATTCATGTTACTCGATGGAGTGTTCATCTTGGGTAGTCCATCAACACCATGTCATTTCTATTCTGTCACTAGATTGGCTATCTTGGCTTGTGAAATGTGCTGTGGCAGGTTTGATGTTGCACTGCATATTTGCCCTGCAACATATATCATGAGAATTGCAATATTGTGCAGTTGACAACTGAAGACTCTCTGATCAGCACAACATGTTTCAATGAAGCCTGCCCCTCTCCTTCACACTGGTATGCTGCGAGTAATGGCAGCATGTGGCAGTCCAACCTCAGAGGCAAAGGATACTATTCTGTAACTAAAATCTGTTGTACTCTAAATGATTTTGGAGCTTGTAAATGATGATTTAAGCTGATGAATTAATTTGCAGTTGTGAGAAATTTCTTCATGTTGAAAGAAGACCTGCAGCAAAGAGACCAATAATCTGAACAGAATCACATGAGACAGTTTGATTTCCTATGAGTTCATTGAAGGGCAAAATATATAATTTTCACTTCAGTCAAAAGTATGTTAGTCTACATCTGCTGAGTACAGATGATACAAAATGGCACATAGATTGTAGCATATTCACGCATAAAATCAAGAGGGGATAAAGTGAGCATGAAAGAAAATGTGAACACCTGACACTTGTGGATTGTTGGCAAGGCAACTCCTGATTGAAGAGCACTACCTTGTTCCTGCAAAAGCAGCCCCTCCTTAGTAGGCCTAATTTCTAGAGATTTTCTTAACCTCATCCATATCACTCCAATTCATGATGGGTTTCTGGAGTTCCTTCACTGGAGTGTGGAGTGCCAGTGTCTCTGCACACCTTGATACAACAATTCTTTGAAAGTTAGGTTAAGCATGGGAGATTGTCTTCCCACAAATTTCTCAGCACAGTGTCATTTCTTGTCCACCCTGGCTTCTCATGCCAAGAGCAGAGCTGAGCCTAGATTTAAGTTGCAGCCCCAACAGGATGCTAGTAATTATTCTTGGTTCAAAGCTTGGTTAATCTCTAGTTTATATCTTTTCTAATTAGTTGGAAAGGTCTCTCCAAATCCCATTGACTGTTAGGAAGAAGATCACATCCCGGAAACTCTCCTTTCATCCAAACATTACAGAGTGTCCAATAACCTCACTAGCACATGAATAGTGTTGGAAACAATAAATGCTTTTTCTCTTGGTGGGAGCTCAAAGCTCTTCTCTCTTCCAATTCATTTTTTTGTCATAGTCAATTATCTATCTTACACAAGCAGGTCAATGGTCAGGCCAAAATTCCACATAGCGAAGTTATCATTATCCCCTCCACTCTCTTGCTAGTCACCTGGACACGTCTTTTCTGCTGAGCATTGCTTCTTTGTTTGTAATCAGCAGAATTCAACATATGTGCATTCATTTGTGTGTGTTGGCTTTGAGTCCTTGTATGATTTAGGACAAATGTGTACAGAAGGTCCCAAGTTAACTCCCCCAGGTTACACAGTTTACACAGTTCAGCAATGCATCCCACTGCATCTCACAAGCATCTTATACCATGGGTTTCTCCTATTGCAAGCCTATCATTATTGGAGCAAGCTTATAAATAATGTCTGATTGAATCAGATTGAGATCTGAGCCATGTGATTGCAATCCTTTTCCTCCGACCCTTCACAAAATTGGCTTTGAACAATGTGGTCAACAAGGTTACATTTGTGAATACAGGAGTTAGATTTGTGCAGCTTGTGTCAGGAATCTTGAGGGAAATTTGGGTGTTCTCCAGTAAATGCGAGCTCAAAAATTCCACATAAAATGGATGATGCTGATAAAACTTTCTTCTACATTTTGGGTTGGATTCCACAGTGAATACATTTCTCTCTTTCCCACTGATGCTCACTTGGGAGGAAATGTTGAGGCTTCATTTGGTTGAGTATTCAGATGAATGGATGCCCTCTTTCTTCAGTATAAAAACAGGTTGGCCGATCAATTAGATTTCTTTCCTGGCATGGAAAAAAATTAATCTTTTGCTAAAGCAAAGGGGACTTAACATGGTACCATCATTTATGAAAGAACTTCTACTAGCTTCTATAAGTCACTCTTTTCAGTTTACTGGCCTGTCTGAGGATAGATCCAACTTACATGTCTTTTGAGCTTTTCACTACTCCAAGTGTTAAGCTTTACTAGAAGGTTAATCTCCTCAAATATGAAATTTTCCAATGTGGTTGACATCCACCAACAAACACACTGTTCTTTTCCTATTCCAAATGTATCTTTTGCCCCCTTTGTGTACTAAGAACCAGTATCTCATCTGGAAACATACAAAATACACAAGAATCTGGCAAAAATAGATATCTTACCTCACTTTTTTGAAAGCAATGGGTTACCAAGTCAAGCTGATGTGGCAAAGCATGATTGCTTATTCAAGACAAATTCATGATTTATAAACCTACATGAAAATTGTAATAATTCTTGTGACCCAAAAAATGTGACATTATATTATTATGTAAACATTCTTATTGTGTTGGCAACTATTTAGAACATAGCTCTTTGGAATCTTTACAAGAGATCACCAAGCTTTCCAAATTTGCATTTTGAGGGATGCAATTGCACCTGGGCCAAAATTCTAATCTCATGTTTACATGTACATCTGCGTTTTAGAGCTCCTAACCATAATTTAGATTTCTGTAACAAGTCTAATCTAGAGTAGTTCATAATCTCTTGAAGCTGCACATTGGCAATAATTATGATGGCACTCAGCAAAAGATTCTCATATAGCTCATCTGAGCAAGATGAAAAGCTTGAGACCTGGATGCTGAAGCTTTTCAAACAAGCCATTAGTTGTAGGACAGCAGGATTTTCAGCAAATTTATGATCATATAATTCCATTTGAGGAGTATCTAAGCAGCAGCTGAAGAATTTGCAAAGAGTTGCTGAAGAATTTCCAAAAGAGTTAACTGCAATTCATGAATTCATGAGCTCTGACATTCAATGATGTCGGCTTGAGTGCAAGAATCAAGAACAGTTCATGAAATTGTACAAGAAGTTTCTGTTTACAAGTCATGGGCATTCAACCCCAAGATTTCTTTCTAACAACTCAGATCTTGTACAAGTTTCTTGATTGTCATCGATCGATCTGCATGTTTTCAGGAAAAACAAAAGAAAAAAAGGTTGTCAAACTGATGCTTTGGCCTTCTCAGAGCAGATCATCATACCTCTACAGCGCATGAAATCTGAGCAATTCCTTGGAATTGACGATCTGCCACCACCATCTGCCACTCGCTAGAAGAAGTCTTGCTAGATCTTGGCGCCGATAAATTACAGTCTGCTCTGGATGTGTCGTACATCAAGGTCTTGAAGCTTGGTTCGTCCGCCTCGTTCTTCTCGGCTCCTGTGACTACAAGAATAGAGCCAACAGCGGTGGCACACATAGGGGTGATGATGTCGCTTGCGTAGCCTGAATCCGTGATAAGCTCCCACTTGTTCTTTTCGGCGTTGTAGCAGAAAAGCTGCTGTTCCTGGAACGCAAAAAGCTTGCCTTCTGCCACCACCAAGGTCTGTCCAGGGCTCGATATCGTGGACCCCATGCCCCACATACTCTCTATCCGTGTCCAGGAGTTCTCACTAGGGTCATACACCTCGGCTGATGCCACAAATCTCCCTTGTGCGGTTGTTGGGTAGCCACTGATGACGAAGAATTTGCCGTCGAGTACCACGCTACCTGGTTCGTCTCGCTCCTCGTGCATGCTCGGAATACTCTCCCAGCAGTCGTTCTCGAGGTCATAAGCATCCACAGTCTTGAGAGCCGTCTTACCATTGTCGTGTCCGCCAGCCACCAGAACACGATTCTTCCCGACCACTCCGCAAGTGAAGAAGGAACGTGCGCTGGGCATGTCCGCGCACTTGGACCACGTCCTTGTTGAGAAGTGGAAGACGTGGACAGAGAGCAAGGTTTCCATTTCAGTGTTCCAACCTCCGATGACCAAGATTTTTCCTGCCAAGGCCACGAACCGACAGAAGAGAGGCAATCCATCTGGATACTCCGGGACGGGAGGGAGACGCTCCCACGTTTGCTGCTGCATGTTATACAAACTCACGCCGTAGCCCACTGGTCCATGCTGAGAAACCGAAATCTCCTCCGTGGAACTGTGCGATTCCGGAGGGGCTTGCAACAGACATATGTAGTGGCCAGTGGTACCTTCCCTCTGCCGATTCTCGTAAAACTCCGCACTCTGCACCAGATCTCGCCACTTCCGCGACACAGCTCCCAGCTGTGCGTGTGCTTGTACAGGCACTCGCATCAAGCAAAGCATCGCCACATGTTCAGGCAGATTCGGAATCAACCCCTGATCATCATCATACGAGTCTACCACCTCCATAGTTTCGTCGACCCCAACGGCTTGTGCGCGGCAGTATGCGGGTCAAATTCACACAGAATCCATCAAAATTTCTTCCGCAAATTCTGAATTCAAGCGTGAGACAACAACGAGTGATCTCCGCATGTGGAGTTCAAGATATACCACGCCCATAGAATGCGACCAGGGTACAAATCACACACAAAACCCTTGCACCACTTGCTACTCCACCACTACAACACTCCTGCAAATCAGCATATAATTCTCCGCTGGAGAACTACAGCAGACTTGGATAACACGCTTCTCTCAAATTTCCAGCATAGCACTTCATGACACTCGCTTTGATCTTGACTCTGGTTGCTGAATTTTGAGATCTGAATCTACCAAACAACAGCTTTCAATCATGCCACAATATTGGTTACAAGAATCATAGCTGCTTGCATCCTTTCTTCAACCATTTACACTAGCATGATCAATACTTGGTCATCAGCATCCAGAAGAACAAAGAAGAAGACTTGATCACAAGCTTGACATTCAATCTCATTTGGAACAAAACAAGTTCTCAGATCTCCACGAAACTGGATGATTAATAGCACAACATTTGCTTGCAACAAAGTTTCATGAAGCCCACAAAACTTCACAATCTAGCAGGTCCATAACAAACCTTTCGTACAAGAGAACTTTTTTGTGTCATAACAGTGCTGAGAAAGAGAGCTCTTGACCCATTTTACAACCCCCCACCACCCACCCCTTCCCCAAAACACTCACACATTGTTTACTTGAGTCTCTTGCACATTGACTTATAGGTAATAAAAAGCCATAGCCAATATACGTCTGTGTGTGTATATATATTAACAACACTCAAAACCCACCACACCCCATATCTTTTTTCTGCATGTTTTGTATTTTAAATTGTTTCTTGAAAAGTAGGAAACTAAGAGCTTTTGAAACAATGGTTTAATTCATTATTAAGTTTGTGATATTTCTATGATCATGCGTGTTGAAAGAAAAGTTAAAAGTGACATAAGTAAAACAAACTTTTTCTTTGCAATGCAATAAAATACAGTATAACATAGAGGAGATTGAAGAGGGGGAAATTGTAAGGACACACATGCAACCAAGGGGCTTGTACAAATAGTCTATCTTATCTTTGAATGGAAAGGGCGGAGGAAGACAACTAGAGAATCGTAGAGAAAGTCTACTGCAATGAAAAAAATAAGTAGCTAGAACTAAAAATTATCCTTCTTTTCTTGGGATGTGAGGTGGGATGGGCTGGGCTGGGGTATGAGCATAGTTAGAAGAAATGCGTGTTTAAACCTCAAACTTTTGGGACAGGGAATGGATGAATTAAATTCCCATAATGATCTGCTTGTTTTTTTAATGTGTATTTGCAGAGATACTCTTACAGAGGGAAAGAAAACTTGTGAGAGTTTTTTTTCTGTGATGCCCAACAGGTACCCACCGGGTACCATGAGATTTTTACACTGTGTAAAGATGAGCAGGTCTTTACACCATGTAAAGCCCCTTGAAGGAGCCTCTTAGGGCACTTATTCCAGTAGAGCCAGCCCCCTTGGGCTTTACCCTACAGTTTTTCAAAAAGCAATCCAAGAATCCAGGAGAGCAACTGCAAATTGCTCTTTTGCTTCTCATGCAAAGGCCAATGGAGTCGGAAGCATTGTTAGAAAGCCTTGCATCAGCACAAAAGGAAATTGAACTGTCTTTTTTGTTTGGTTTTTTTTTGTTCAGGTCAATAGTATGTAAATGATTCTGTACAAACACATTCAACTTTGTAACTCAGGAGTCTCCACTACTATTTATTTTTGTCTTGCAACGTATGGAGTGAACAAGTGGATGAATGTACAAGACTTTTCCCCTCAATTCTGAGATCAGATCTTCATTTCATGAACATATGTAACTCCTACAATAGTAATTATAATCGCCAACAACAAAGAGGCTGGCATTCACTCAAGTAGTGTTAGGAGGTTTGTTGAGCAAGCTCCCATTATTGGAGAACAAAGTCAAAGAGAAAAGAGGTATCGAACCAGGAACATGCAGGCCATTCGTACTAACCTCTAGCCTAGTGTTTTGTTTTTTCAATTTGATTGTGATGTAGTGAAAGTGGTGATCATCCGCACAAGATTTAGCCAATGGCCATTAACTAGATATAAAAGTAAAATAAATGTTCATCCCTACATAATTTGAGGGCCTGCTGGAACCTATACTTTTGGGAAATCTGGTGAATTTATTCCATCTTTTAGGTCAAAATCAGAATTTTCACATTTTGAAATGGCAGAAAGCTGCCCAAAAAAATACCTTGCCAACCTCCAACAAGCATTAATCAAATGCAACCTAAATGCACCTTAAATCTCCAATGCAAATGGTAATACAGTTTAGTCTTCAAGGCAAATACTACTACACAAATTTGGGCATGCGTGCTACTAGTGCCCACAGAAATAAAACAAAATAATTCTCAAGCGTTTTTTCTTCATATCTTGCTGATCAACTAGCTTATATAAAGAATTCAAGGGGTTTCCTAATATCCTATTCTTAGCTTGACTTTAGACACAAGATATGCTAAGAAATCAGACTTGGCTATTAGGAAAGATGCACTAGCAGGTGCATTGGAGTATACATGTACTCCATAAAACATTGTTGACTAGCACAAAACCTTTGTGAGGATGATACCATAATTCAAGTACCTTGCGAAAATTTGGATGTTTGATTGCCACAAATGTAAGGCACAGAGTATCCCATATTTAGCTTATAAGCTGCAAGTTGGGTGCAATCTGGGCATGGGGATGCGTTTTTTTAACAGAAGACAACAACAAAAGGAGTAAGTGATTGGGTAGTAGTAGGAGGAATTTATATCATTTCTTGTTTAATCTTTTAGGTTCCTTCTTCTTTTATTGCTTTGATTCAACTCTCCATCTGCCCTTGACTCTTAACTCTTTGCAGAATAATTTCATCAGGTTACAATTTTGCAAATTTAGAGTTTAGCTGTTCTCCACATGTTCCTTGTTCCTTCTTTGGCTTCAAAGATTCCAATGGACACAATCAAGTTATCCTTATGCTTAAAATAACCCTGGCTTTGGGCTCTTTTTCACACTAACATTCTTTTTCACTCATAGATTTTAGTTATTCACAAAGTGAGTGAATTTCATTGAAAGTGGGTCATATGGGTTTCAAATGCTGAATTTGAACATTTATTGCATAGGACTCAAAAAATTGTGGAATAGTTATAGTAGCTATGAAAGCCAATTTAAAACTCAAACTTAAGTTTGTATTACCACCAACATTGGGGAAAACAAAATTTCATGCCTTGTTTAATGTCAATGTATTTTTTTATGAAAATTAATTAAAAAATCAACTTGACAAGAAATTGTAAATCACAAGTGGGTTTAAGACCGAAACTATGTATGTTTATTACATGTTATGGAAATTTATGTTCTTGTTTGCATAAATGTTTTCTCACTTTTCTATTATTTATGTATAGGGGAATCAATGCATTGGTGCTAAAACATTTCATCATTGGTTTATTGTCAGAGCTGCGACAACAAGTGAGATATGAACAAATGAAGATGTTTGATGAAGCGACAGAGATGACCAAAAAGAAAGAAATGAACATGGAGGAAATTCCACATTTAATTATGCAATCCATGGTGAAAGAAATTCAAATCTCAATTGAACCAAAGTCACAAAAACATCTAGAAATGAGCTCTCGCATGGAGTCGGCTTTGGAACAAATGATAAATCAAATGAACTAGCTGAGCTTTCATCTACTATAGCCAAGTATTAACAAGAATAAAAATGTGTGGAGAGGGACCTGTCAATAATTCAATGTTACAAATGTCGTGAGATGGGACATTATTCAAAAGTCCCATCACCGATTTTACTTCCCCTAAAAATTAGATTAACCATGTTGATTCTTATTTTATTTTATTTTCTTTTTTTTAAAAGATATTAAAAAAACACCAAACTAATTAATTCTTTTTGACCAATTATCACTTAGTTTTCACAATCTCTCTTCATGAATCAAAAAACTATCAATGACCCAAATTGCATTCATAATAAAATTATCCCTACCTTCTCAATGCAAATATTTAAAAAAACCAAACATTTCCAATCCTGCAATTATTCTATTTAAATGTTTAGATTGAAAAATAACATTTACAAGATCATGGCCATCACGAATATCAATGACGCCTCCACTCCACATGACATACAAGTTATTGGTTTATGTTAATCATTTTTATATTTAAAAGGACTTTTAAAATATTACACTTTTTGAAACCTTGAAAAATCCATAACATAATAAATTGAAATCATATTACACTCACATCTTTAGTTTTTAAAACATCAATTGAATGCAATATCCCAAAATTTCAAATATATAAGACTAATACATTGTAAGATAAAAGTCCATATTCATGAATTTTGAAAGTGTGACAAAAAGTGTTGTCAAATTTCAAAAGTCCATTACTTATTGGCTATCCACGATTTTAATTTGATTTTTTCATTTTTGGAAGGTTGATTATGATAACTTTAAATAAATGAATCCCTTTTTTATTATTTTAATAAATTTTATTTTATTCATTTTCTTGTATCTAAAAAATATAGGAAAAACTACCATTGTGATGTCCATATAAGGTCATCATAGTGTGTTTTCACCCCCCATTTGACATGGCATATTTGTCAAATTGTTGTTGATTATTTCTCCCCTATTATAATTGCTTGTGTTCTAAATCAATCTAGGGGACATTGGTTGTTAAATGATGCCTTTCATTCTAACATTTCCATGAGCTTGAGATTGAGAGAAAAACCAAAAAATGCACCATCTTTTCAAACCCTATGCTCATGAAAATGCTATTATCACTTGCATCCATTGATAAAATCTAATAATGAGTTTGCTAATTAGAGAGTGGATGATGACAACAATTTGGATATTTTTCAAATGACAACAAAGAGTACTAAATTGAAAAAAGAGCTTGTTTAGAGAAAACTATTGATTTTTCAACATTATCAGGTGGATGTGAAAAAAAGAGATCAAGTGTCCCCTTCTATGGTAGGAGAAACATGAAACCATGTTTTTCACAATTAAGGTTCTTGCTTGTCAAATTTTAGGGATTGATGATTCCCGAATAGAGACTGGAAGGATCTTTTCCTTGGTTGGAATCCTCATTAATTTGAGAAGATGTCATTTACAATTGAAAAACTTAGAGAAATTAATTTTGTGAACAAGAATTGGCCCAATGATTATAAAGTTAGTTGTAAAATGACTGTAAAGTTGGTTGTAAATCCCCTTCTAACCTTTTAGAACTTATTGAGATAGATGCAAACCTAGAAGAAGAGTTAAAACAATTTGCAAAAGATGAAATTGTGAATTCATAAATTGCCGAAAATATATTCAAAGTCTATTTTTTTGTCTATATATATATATAATTTTCCAAAAACAAAAATTGAAATTTTTGAGATCTGGCTTGTGAAAACTAGCCCAGAAAACTGACTGTTCTCAAATTGCTGAGAAACACCAAGCTTGAGAACATTTTTTTTTCCTTGGAAGAAATCTGATACCAAGGATGGTTCTCGTGTGCCCCCTATTTTAAAAAAAAGTAAAAACCGAGACGATTCTCACACACAACCTTAAAGAACCAGAACTGATGGTTCTCTAAAATTATTGAGAACCGCCTTACACTGGTCTTGACTTGTAGTCCCTCTCGTTTGCTGATAACTTGAATGTTTGTAAACTGTAATCCCAACCAAACATTTGTTACTTGGAAACCGAAAAACAAAAGGTGCTCAGTTTTCATCATTGAAGTCAAATGGGCAACTCCATTTGACCACTTGTTTTCTTCTGCACTTGCTGCCTACTTTTACAAATGGTTTATATATTGATTGGGTAGGCCAACAAGGAACACTTGTAAATTTGTCAATGCATGTTAGAGTTATTCATAAAGTCACCCTGTCTTTGGGCTCCAGTTTGACCCTCTAAACCCTGCTTCATACCCAATTTGAGCTAAAATGTAGGATGAGCAAAATTGGGAACCGTTTCATGAAACTGATATCAGTTCAGAAATTTTGCAGGATCCCATTCTGACAAGGCTCGATTTAATCAAGAGTATGAGAAGCAGTCAAGGGGCAGGTAAGGAAATGAAACATTGGGTGCGAAACTCCCCTAGGTGAGAAAACTAGTATGATCCTCTGTTTTTTTCCTGTGTACTGTTTTCACCCTGACTTCTCATTTCGTCCCCAGTTTCGCCAAAACTGGAACCCAGTAACCCAGTTTGGGTTACATTATGCATCAGTCTATTCTGGATTGCATCCCTTGACAACCTACCCAAGGTTTAGAAAACTTGGTGGGCACACCAAAACCAAATACCTACCTCAAAATATATGTATTAAAAAACTAAATCATGTTTGAAATGGTCATAGCTTGACCATTTTCATCATTTCTTTATATGTGTTGAAAACAATTCACCAAACCTCAACTTCCTATGCACTAAAGATTAGTGACATGAACCAAATTCCAACCTTAAACAAAGCATACAAAACAATAGCAAGTTTGGTGCTTTTAATGGAGTCCAGCGCAGCTATGGTATATCTCATCCACTTCCTTTCAGACTGTATTTGAAGGCATATCTTCAAGGTGAAAAGGGTTTTACATTGGACTCATTCGAAGTAAATAAGAAAATGTGATCTTCAGATTAGTGTGAGTATGTGGAACGACATGGCTAGGAGCCAATAGATTATTTGGTAGAAAAATCTCTCATTGAGATTGTGCTTTCACTAGCACCTCCATGCCATAAGTCTTCTGATTATTTTTTGGGTAAGTTAACTGCAGCACAAAGATGCTTCTATGTTCTCATTATTTGCTATTTTGTTTCACCAACTTGTGTACCCCAAGAATTAATGTGCTAGGTTTTGTACAAAGGTGGCATTACTTGAGCACTATTGCTGCCATAAAGCAATTAGAGAAATTTCCTAAGTGTATTTGGAGGGCACTTATATGCATAACTATCCCTCCTATCCTAACTCCTTTATAATGTTAAATTATGTATACTTAGGAAGTGTAAGATCCCTCACACTCTCAAGAAGTAGGTGTAATTGCCCTTCCCCTCCTACACCTTGTGACCTATTTATGTTTAAGTTCATGATACTACTGTCACTAGTAAAAATACCTCCCCCTGCTACCACTTGTGATCGAGAATTGTGTAGGTTCATGTAAACTTTTGCCTCATTCATGATCTTTACAATGGTAAAAGCTCTGAGTGGGGGATGTTCTCAAAATGCAAGCAAGCTACCAGCTTGTCCTGAGCCAGTTCTGGGAACACAAGGACTGTGGGACTTTACATTTCCCATAAAACTCTGTTTTACCTTTGTTAATATTTTCTCCTTAGAAAACAGAATAGCCGGCCTGCTGCTTTTGGAATACTTCTGCACAATGAAATGCAAGTTTATTCAGCCACCGTGAACCAGCACCACCATGGATGGATGCTGCATGGACAGTGCATTTTTTTAATTTGGGTTCTTGTTCCCTAGCTAACCTCACCATAGCTGAAGGGGTGTAAAAGTGTGTCCGAAGCTCTAAAATTGGGGTTCGTCCAACTGGATGGCCTCAAAACAGGAAAAGAGGGTGGTGAGTTCATGGGTGCTAGGTCACACCAGCCAGTTTATCCTACTCATAAAATGGCAATTTCAAAAGTAGAATAGAAGTAATATGTTACTACTTCTCACTGCAAAGCAAATATGAGAAGTAGTAGGGTTTCATCTATAAAACTGGCCCAGTTGGATTTTTGCTAACTCTACAAGTCACTTTTGGTTTTTCACTATGGTTTAAACCCCAGTTCAATTTTGCTTCATCATTTTCAGACCTTTTGTTGTCACTCTCAGTTCAGATTATCCCTTTCATATTTGCGCCATACCTATTTTCACTTAGTAAATATCTTGTGCAAAAATGCATACCTTTTTAGGATGGGATGGAGTTGGGTCCAGAATCTAATTCTTTCATAGTGAACCTTGAAACATCACCAAAAGTTTGTAAACAAAATGATAAGGGAAAAAGATGCCAACTAATTCATCCACAGGTAAAGCCCTTAAAGGGCTATCAATCAATTCTCGAAGCAGGGTTTGAAACCCTAGCAAGTTGAAAAGACCGGACTTTTACTGGGACTTCCAAAATTCACAGATACAAACAACAAAAACAAAATCAATAAAGCACAAGTAAAGTATAAATTTGTTCACCTGGCAACAGTGCGCCCTTGCATGCACCTCTTGGAAATGGTGTCAAGAAATGAAAATATCTCCTTGGGGGAGAGGGGTGGCTCACTGGTATAGCCCATTCTGGGCCCTTGGGACCTCAAAAAGGCCCCTGGGTTCAAACCCAGTGGTGTGTAGGTGAAACTCCTGCTGGCCCTCTGCCAATGAACTTGACTTGGGGTGCAAATGGCTTGTCAGGTTTGGTCTGCTGTTGTGCTTTGAAAAAAAGGGATGGGGCCGGGAAAAACCATGATGCACAGAGGTACTTTAACATAGCTGGGGGCAAAAAGACACTCAACTTTTGTCAAGGCATTTAAAGTAAGTGGTTTATCTAAGGCAAAGTGAAAAGAATCGGAGAATATTAAAAACAACAAGGGGTGTGTCACACTGTGGCCTTGCCATTTACATTAGAAAGTATCTTAAGGCAAAAGAAGAAGTATGGAAATTCAAATATTTCACCGTTGCAAAAATATAATCTTCAAAAAAATCCTCTAAAAGAAACCAAAATCCTTCAAGATATCATAACTCTATAACTAATGTCAAGTTTCAACACAAGCCAAAATATCATCTTTCAAAAATCCTCATATAAAAATAGACCTACTACCTAGGGGCCAAAATCCCTTAAGCTACTATACTCTATAATGAATCTAAACACAATATCCTCGCCTTGGTAGGCAAGGCCAATAAACTGACCTTCAGGAATAACTGGTACATAGACTCTGCATGCATATCCACCAGGCTCTCGGCACCACTTCCTCTTCAGTTGACCATCCTTCACCCGTGCACATGATGTCAGGTGCATGGCCTTCAAATGTAGGAATAGTGCACAGGGGGAGGGTGTAAGGAGGCTGGGTTGACTATCCCATACACTCAAGACAAAGCAAAAGATTTATTTCTTCCCCTTGGATCCCAACCCTGCCTTCAGCTTTCCTGCAACGCAACTACAACCAATTCTTCTACGCCATCCCTGACTTGCATAGCTTCCAAGCTTTGATTCAACATGAGGTTTATGGTGCCAGGTTGCATCCAATCACAAGAGTATGTTGCGCCAGATTTCTTCTGTCTAGAGCAGTTTTTCTGCTAGTTTTCTACTGTTTGGACAGTTTTCTCAAAACTTGTCATCATTAAAGCTAAATCATTTGTGTGATCATTGCCACTCATGCTAAATCTCTTCTGGGACAATCACCACCCATGCTCTGTCACAAAAATGAAAAAAAAAAACGCCTATACCCATACATTAGATCCACTGTTCATTCCTTAACTTGCAAAGTTGCACAAGTGAGTTGCACAAGTGAGTTGCCCAATTAGTGGCAATAGTTGGGATAGCTGTCACAATGTATGAGAACACAAGGGAAGCAAAGCATGTTACATGTGCAATTCATAAGGGAACAGGAATGAAAGCCGCTATGTTGAGATTGAGAGGCAGTTAGAAATTGTCAATCTATTTTCGCTGTCTATTCCATGTAGCCAAATTTGGCTAACTCTTCACATAGATCATCCCCACTTTGGCTACAACACAAAATTGACCAAAAAAACACACTGATGACTATCAAGAAGGAAAGGCTTCTGTCAAGACAAAAACAGATGGAAATGGCAGCATTGATGATAGCAAGCAAGCTGAGTACACTGCAGCATATGTTGTGGACACACTAGATCACAAAGCTTAATCAAATTGTCTGAATTGGGACATCCACATTGATTCCACTTTTGGAGCATCATGACATGAAGCTTGTTATTACTGCCAGGGTTTTATCATCCCATAATCCACCACATGTCAAGAAGGTAAGCATCCTTTGCAACTGTATTTTCAGATATCTATCACATTGCAAAGAAATCTCCACAACACTTTGAAGGCAACAAAGAGTGTGGTCATAATCATATGAGAGTCATTCACAACTCCTCAGACCATCACCATCATTGCAAATAACCATGATGAGCTGTCATGACTACCCACTGACTTCAGCAGCTCCCAATGGTGGCCATGGAAAGCATTTAATAAATCATCCCAAATCTCCTGCAAACCAGCATTCCAACAACATCTTCATCCTGAGTTTCTGTCACACTTTCAGAAGCAGCAGGAAGACCAAGTCATGATTCTGGCTCGCACTCAAGATATATTGCTAGTATCCTCAGCCAATCTGCAATTACCTTGTGGGGGTAAGCTTTCATTTTGTTTTAACTTGTCTGGTTACAAGCAAGAATCTAAGCCTAAAGCAAAGGGCGGCCCACATAGAGGGTAGTAGTTGGGGCCTCCTGCACCCTGAACATATTCTTCAAGCACACCACTGGTGACTAATTAGATGCCAAACATCTGCATTTTCACCACATATTATCTTCAGGATAAAAACAATGTACCACAAAGCTACTTTACAAACAATGAGAAGCAGGTTGGGGAATACCTCACAACACCTACAAGTCATTCCTCCATAAGATACTGCACTTTTCTTCTCACTAATATCCAATATTCAAAGCACCAGACATTAGATACAGACAGACTGGAAAGCACATGAAGATTCATATTAAAATCCCTCATTTTATTCACCAATCCGAAAATCTTGTCATAGCTTCAAAACTAATTCTATTTCAGGTAAGTATGCTCCAACATCTTCAGCATTGTACAGGCACAGAGAGTGAACCCTGAATGCCTAGGTTGTCTTTTCCTTCTTCAGCCTCCGCTTGATCTTGGGCTTTACTCATTAAATATCTGGAGCTATTACTTCACATTTTCAAAGCTGGTTATTCTATTTGATGCACAGTTCAGGTTTCGACACACTACTCACCAGGAATTGATAATGCCTGACTGTGTTATGCTCTTTTCATTATCTTCTTGACTTATTTCCAGCAACAGAATTAGAAGTCTTTCTTTGTCAGCTTGGCATCAGCACCCTGACAGAGCATTGTCTCTGCATACAGCAGAATAATTGTCTATTATTGGAAGTTCCTAGGCAAGGATGACCACTCCAGATGCCAACCCATGATTCAGAACAATATGTGCTCACAGGGATGCTTGGATTGGAACACTTATCCACTCATATGATGCCTCATAAGTCTCCTTGTAAGCATGTCAAAATCCTTCATAGTTTACCAATTAGAGTAAACATCAAAACCATCATAATAAGTCACATATCTTTGAAAATGCAATCTAACTCAATTGCACCCTATGTATGCTTGGTCAAACACCAAAGCAAGATCAGCTAAGTAAAAGAGCTCCATGAGATGGCATCCATAGATAGTCTCATCTCACCTTCATATTGCACGGTTTATTTTCAGCCTGGTGGCGTTTTTGGGCATAGCAGCAAAGCAGCAATTGCATTCAAAAACTCAATGATTCACGGAATTCTGCAATTCACACTATCACATCTTGCTGCTTTCTATATTCAGAGTTTGGTGAAAATGCTAAAATACCCAGCTACCAACTGTCTTATATATCTATTGCAGAACAGCAGAACCCACTGACCTTAGTCCTACTAGAAGCAGGCAAGAGAGTTGATGAGAAATCAATAATACCTGGTCCCTCCCATTTGATGGAGTGTGATTCCCTTGACAGTTTTCTTTTCAACCACAACATCCCATGAATTTGAAAATTGAAAATCTGGAGCTATGCACTTCACTTTGGATCCAGTGGAACCAGTTCCATCCCTTTCCTCTTCTAATCTGTTCAGAAGATTGCCAAGAGACAACAACTTTGAAATCAAGCAGTATATGAAAGTGGAAATCCACCTGGATAAAATCTGCCCACAAATACAAACTAAAAAATATCAGTAGACCAGTTTGTCCAATAATGCTGCCAAAACCTTTCCATGCATCTTTATGTCTCAAAAAAAATGGAAGATGCAAAATAAAACCACAAGCTTGGGTCATCGCCTCAGACTCACATCTGCACGTCCATCATCAGCATCTACAACATCACTGGAGGAGCATGCATGCAAAAGCTGTCTGGACTCATATCCACAGCTTCATCTTCACTTCCAGTCTCTGCTACACTTCCCAAACCATCACTCCAACTTAAATGCTGCACCATAAGAGTAACATTCTCAACCATAAACCATGCAGCAACAAAAGAGTGTAAATGAATATTCTGAGCAACTCCAAATTCATGCGTTTCTCTGGTTTTTTGGAAGCACTACACTCAATAATTCACTACACAGGTCAATTTATGCAGTTGGTTCAATTGCACTTGCATCCCAGATTGAAACCCTGCTGGACATTCATATTTACTGTGCTTTACCAGTATCAACAGAACTCCATCATTTACTTGGATGGAACCAGGCTAGGTTGTTCAGCTGCTGAGCAAAAAGCCTGAAATGTGTAGATATATACAACTCCCAGAGTACTCTTGATTTTAATGTATGCAGTGAGCCCTTAAAGATTAGTGGTGAAAATATGTACACCAGAGTCCATGCATTCAGCCTTGACAGTGAAAATTTGATTCCACAAGACAATTTCTAAACCTAAATATGTACCTATCGTCCTCAAGCAAGGATCAACTCATTTGGTCACAGATGAGTCAAAAGATCAGTATGTCCTCACATTGCACCAACTGACGTTGATAATCAGTTTATTCCCTCACATGCACTGTTCTTTTCAGGTTGAGGGTGCAGATGGAGACAACTATGACCTGAACATACTCAAGGTCCTCCTTAAGCTGGGTGAGCTGTTCAGTAAGGTCAGCAAGCCCTTGTGGATTGTCATCAGATGCTCTTTTCTGCTCCTTAAGCCACCATATACTGTGCTCAATCTTCCATCTCTCTGTACCATAAAAGAGGGTGAAGACAACCCACAACCATAACCATCCATGATGCAAACTTACCGCAGTAAAAAGCCATTTAAGTATGTACATACCGAAAGATTTGACTTTGCAGTACTGCAGCACCACCTTGTGTTCAAGCTCACTCCTTGAATGAATACATGACTGCTGCTTCAACTCTTCTAGCTTGTCTGTTATGCATCCTTTGCCCCTGCTGGTATTACCTGCAGACACCATGTTCCAGAAGAAAGGGACTTGCGAAAAGAAACTAAAGGAGCTCCAGATTGTAATTCATCATAACTGGAGTGGATTCCTGGAGGAGCTTCTATAGAAGAACTTCAATCAAGGATACCTTAAAATTGCAGAAACAATGTTAATGGGCCAATTTTTGGTGCCTCCAGACAACCTCAAAACGAAACAGCTGGACTGGAGCCCTTCCAATAAGGGTAATCATTTCAAACAGTATACAGTATAGGGCTGCGCACATGCAGAATTCCCTTTCAGGTTGTGGAACACAATGAGGATACTCATGCCCTGTCAAACCCTTGGACACAAACCTTCAATAAAGACCCAAAACACCCTCCCCTCCCCCACTTTCACAAGACATTAGTAACAATGGTTTTCTCAAACACTCTTGGGCCTGCCAGCAAACACACAAAAACAAACGTCATGAGATGCAAGAATATGAGAGGCACTCTCTTTTACCTCCTACAGTAAGTGCGTGGTGACACACATCTAAGTTGTTTGATACCATTCTTATTCAATTTGTCTGCAGCTTTGTATCAAACAACTTATATTACTCTCACAAAACTCTCGTGATTGTTGCAATTCTTCACATTAAGGATGGATTTATATTTTGGCAGCTTGTCACAAAGTGGGCACAACACAAGCACTGGATGACAGGGTCAGAAACAAAAAAATTCAATTGCATGTGCCCTTCAGAAGAAGACCACAACCATTCTTCTAGGTGAGGCAACTGAGTGCCCTTAATCAAGCCAACTCTGATTCGATCACACAAAAATTCACTCAATCATAGCATGGTGTGGGGATGCACAACAATCTCTCAAGCATCCAGAACATGGACATAATCTCTGACATAAAAGGTGAGAGATGACACTATCTGTGTCATAAAGATATCAGAGGTGACAGTTTCAGGATCTAAGTGGTGCACTTCTTCCAACCACAACACAGCTAAATATCTAGAATTATTATGCACATGGAATCTGGAACAAAAATAGCAAGCAACATCAAGCACTAACTACATCACATCCTGAAAATTATATCAACATTTTTTTGTCAATTTCAACATCCTGCTTCCTGCTAGCATTTCAGATTGGTACAAAATGAGACAAATATTGGTGTGATTGAAGCTACAAACATATTTATCTGCACCTACATCCTGTATAATTTATGGACACAGACTTACAATTCAGAAAAAACACACACAGCCCCTTTTGCATCCTCAAATTCAGCACCATCCAGAATGGATGATGAAAGACATGTCACACAGTCCAGAATATAGAAAGAAAAGATGAATGAATCTGAGTTCCACCTATGAATGTGGCAGGACATTAGGGCAGACAGGCACCAAGTGTGTCATCTTCTCCTTTGTAGGTGCACAGAGAGCATGTAAAAACAACAAAATGCATTTTTGTGAGGGCCATGAACCTGAAATAGGCTTGAGAGTGATTCTTCAGAATCTCATACACCATGCAGTTCAGTAAGCAGTTGTGCTTCTGCATAAAGCTGAAAAACAGCTAGACATTGCTAAATCTCTTTCCAGCACCTGCATGCTCCCTCTTACACGTTCAAAATTGACCATCCATTTGCAACTCACAAGGTTACTTTAGTGCCATCAATGTAAACTTAGGTGTTGCAAGAGATGTGCATTGTGATGTACAAGATATGTACAATATATAACCTCATTCTATGAAATTACCTGTGAGGTACAACACATGAGTGATTCTGTCCTGCCCTTCACCACATGCTGCAATCTCCCTCAACTGTTTGAAGCAATGAATATACTGCAACCTGCAAACAAACACAAACAATGCAACAGTTAACAACCTGACTACAAATTGCATGCTTGAAACTGGTGGAAGAAGCTCAATGCAGACCTGCATAAAGTTTGGAACACCAAAGTGATGCTCAGATGTCTTTGAATCAATCTTCTGGACTTGACAAAATGATGACCTTGGGAACAAAGACATCACATTCAGAGCTGCTGATACAAGCACTTCATATTACAGGTTCAAGCATACTCTCCAGAATTCTTTTGCTTCTGGTCAGAATTCTGTTTATTATGAAGTTGCAGTCCAGGGTTTTGCCCCAACCATAAACAGCTATTCCATAATCATCAACTTCTAAGCTTTCAAATCAATTCAAAGCTCTAGGACACTTCAAGTTTGGAAAGAGTTTGAATGATGGTCTGAACCTGGATCACAGTCCTGTTGCCAATGAATAATATGAGAATTTACAGTTCAGGAGGGCAAAATGGCCTGTACACTTAGCAGGTATTTCTCCCAAATTGAAGTGAAATCACTGAAGTATAGGCAACCAAGAACTCAAAAGTCACAGAAAGTTCACCTGTTTTTGGATTGTCCATTGAGCTGAGAAGTGGATTCCAATGTGTACAGGGGACACAAACTTGCTGCTTGAATCAGGGAGCCTGACCAGCAGAAATGTTCATCGTGCTGTCTTCAGATGATCCATGGGTGTCAAACATGCCAACATATGTGGAACAAATCACTTCATATCTTAGAAATGCTGCAAGATGTCAAATACTGAAAATGTATGCTAACTGTGAACCGAAAAAGGCTTGTCACAAGAGCATAACAGCCATTTTGACAAATGTTTTGACAGTCTTTTAAGTCTCATCTCCATCAGAATGAGATGTAGAAACTTGAATCCTTCTCAGGGTTCAGCAGTTGCAATCTGAGGATTGAAACTCACAGAAGGGCCTCAGTATCTGAGTGTCATTCCTAATTCTCTACCAGCATGTGCATTGGACAAATTTCCGAGAATGGTACAGCCAATTTCTAATGGACATGACATGCATGGCACATGAATTTCATGAGATTTACCTGGGCAACCATGCTCTATTCAAACAGTGAACACAAACTCAGCAACCAGGATGAAGCACAATCTGAGGAGGATACAATTGCAGCACAATCAACATAACACCATTGAGATCTGTTTCTCAATTCTTGTGAGCCAATTTCCAAAGATCACCTACAGATTCTGCACAAGAACTGAATCAGAGTTCAACAATGCCAACAATATATGGTGCATTAACCTCTGCAATAAGAAATCTTTACTGATAACCCCAGTCTTGTGTAATAGATCCACTCTGCAAGCTCTCCAAATAGCATCTCCTTTTGCATGCACGATTGTTGCATGTGATACAACTGCTACCTATTGCTGAGCTTGTTTGAAAGGCTTTCGAAATCCTACGCACAAAATCGTAGTTCCACGAGACTTTTTGCATCATCATGTCCTCGCTCATACAGTAAATCTAGAGCTCTTCAATTCTTTGTGAGCTGCGTTTGATGAACAACAACTGCAGCACAACAATCAGTACCTACTTACTATTAGACTTCAAGATCTGCTTCTGCATCAGCTGGTGAATTGTTGTGAAACACCAAAGAAGAAACGCCATTTCTTAGTGTTTCCAAAGTCTGATTGCCTTCGTGGTAACCGTAATGGAGTGTTTGAAAATTGAATCAAGGGAAAGCAACAGGTACTAGTTAACGACTCTCTCTCTTAAGCCTGCAATGACGCGCGCGCCCGATGCGCCGGCGACCCCAAACCCGCTCGCTTCCGGCCCCTCGCTGGCTCGCCAACCAAGAAATTTGCCATAGTAGTGAGAGTAACTTGGCAAGGCCAGAGTACTACTGCTCCTGTCTTGGCACTGTCTGCGCAAAACCCCCCCCACCCTCAAACACAGACAAGCTTGGCCAAAGGCTGAGAGAGAGCACGCGGATGCACTACAAAAATTGCCTTCGATGCGCTCTGCTGCTCCAGGTGCTGCTGCTCCCCGGACATTTCCATTAAGAATTTGTTTCTTGCTCCGTGCATTCAATTCAGTAAAGTCCCACCTTCTTGCAATTATGTCCCAAGAGCTTAGAAATGAGATCAATCTGAAATCTTAGGTACCCAATGTGCTGGTATATGGATGATCCGTTGATCGAGCGAGCGAGAGAGGGAACCAGCATACTTTTGAAGGAACTCTGTTTGTGCGTGTACACAATTTGAATCGGTAGCTGAGGATTTTTCAACATGTTCGAGTCTTGTAATTAGGGAAGCGCTGCAAAGCGGCAGCTGCAATCGGCTGCATCGATGAAATTGGTGTTTTTTGAGGGTTGGGGAATTTATTGCAGACGTTTGGTTGCTACCCAAAGTTTGATCGGACATGAAAATGCTGGCCACCAGACTTACGACTAAGCAAATTGCCGCAGATCTATCGCAAGAGCATACGTCGAGGCCACAGGGTGGCAAGGAGAACATCATCATCATGACAGCGGGATTAAGGTCGAGTTTGTTGAGATCAGGGTTGACGACGTCTGAGATCTTGTGTCCTGTTTCTACAAGCACTGCTGTTGCTATTGCAGAACAACCTGAATTGAGGTAGGGGAATTCGACTCACATTGCTGTTTCTTCGTAAGTTGAACCTAATTCATTGTTGCAGCTTTGCTCTAATTTCTAGGATCGTGCAGTTTACGTCAAGATTTCCAACAGCGGAAACATGTGATCATCTGTGTACCAGTTTGCGAATCGCAATCACGATCCAGGTTCTTTTGCCAAATTTTGTTTCTGAAAGAAAGAATTCCTAGCCTTATCTTGGCAGGAAGCTTTTTGGCTCGAGTGACGGTCCCGAGCCAGGCAAGCGTATGAATGCAGACAGATGTCTGCACCAATCATTTGCGGCTCATCTGCATCTAGTTCTTGGCATCTGGTTGCTGCAGAATCTGAGGGCCCAGTCTAGGATTCTATAATCTTCTGTTGCTGGACACAGAATTGCATATACCTAAGGAAATTCCTGAGCCCTGTACAAAGTTCTGAATACAAATCTCGGGCTCTATTCATATAATTTGACAAGATTTCTAATTTAACGCAAGGTGTTCGATGTAATCTGATATGGTGTCAAACATAAATTGCAGGGCTTACAAGCTCGGAAAGCAAAAGTGCTCCTACAACCAAGTGGAGCTTGTAATAAAAGACAACGGCAGTGGAAGGATGTCGGAGCTGAAAGTGTCGGAAGCCATAGAGACTTGTGTGGGAACGGAGGTAAACGAGAAACTGCGAGAAAGCTGTCTCAAGTTCAACGTCCGTTTTGTGAACAACAATCGAATGCACATGTACATATACATAGTGTACGCAAGTCCTTATGGCACGACCAGATCTGATAAGAACACGCTGATGTATCACTGGATGCCTGTCACACGATCTAAATGCCGCAAAAATTGCAAGGGTCCCGTCATCAGAGGCCTACAGCGTTTTGGCAGAATGCCGCGAAGAGGAGCAAGTGCAGTTGAAGGCGAGGATTCGTGGAAGGAACCACGGCATTTGTACATTGCCATCGATGAAGCCAGCACTCACGTTTGCCCACGCCATGAAACTTCAAAGTTTAGGCTGCTTGTTGCTGCCTACGATGACAAGCATCATTTATTAGGGACCACGGTCTCTAGCAGCATTCGTGTTCTAGCAAACAACGATGCGCCGCTAGGCGCTGCGTCTTTCAAGCTCCACTGTAACATAAGAGGTAACGAGTTCCCGGACGTCCTACAATGTTCTCACAAGAAAAATTCTTGACAGGTCCTGGATCAAGAAAGCAATCCTTTCAGCGAAATGGCAAAATTGTGTATCTTTTTCCCTTGTTTCAGGTCATGCTGATTGCTGAATCAAGCAAAGTGTTCAATCGATACAGCGTGTACCTACAATAACTATCGTCTGTTTGTCGTCGACATGATATGACCCCCTGGGATCTGGACTTTTACAGGTGGTTGGGGTGGACCTGGTTCAACTACATCACCCCTGCAAAGTAGCAGAGTCCAGTTACTAGGAGCTGCTGTGGAAAAGCCCGTTCTAAGCAGTCGCGCACCTCTTCAAGGTGAAAAGTCCGATGCCATAGTTTAGAGTCGAGTCTGACAATAGATCGATCTGAGTCATCTGAAGTCTGAGTTTCGTACTTGTAGCTGGCCTTTTTCACTCCTCCTTCCCGCCTGGGTTTCTTCCCTGCTCTGTACCTATCAATGCAAGAATAGTAAGCGAGGTTCAAGGAAAACTAAACTTTGTGAGAACCAGATCAATTGAGCACATGAACATTTTTGAACTCTTATGTTTGCACAATCCACAAATGAGTCACTGATCTCCGTATGTTTTGACCTTTGTGATGCAACTATTACTGCAATAGCTCTGATTCAAAACACAAGTCCTTCAAGATCTAAACCAGCTACAACAGACAATGCACTGAAGGGTGATGCATCTCCACCCATGGAAACCACCACCTCTGGACCGGATCTCACAGTTGAGCATTGCCAAGCCAGAGAATTTGAGGTGGATAATACTTGCACATCTGCACTAGATGTTATTGAAAGCGAGTCAATTTGTCTTTGAGCTTCAGTAATGATCCTTTGGTAGTGATCAATGTGGTGATCTTCTCCTGTTCATATGTTGCAGGCAAAAATGCTCTGCACAAAAATTGCAAGTTCATGTACAAATCAGTTTCGGAGGGTTGTGCTCAATAAAAAGATGAGCTTCTTTCTTCATCAAAATCTTAGAGTGATAGAAGTATTGAATGGGTGAAACTGATGTTATCTTGCTCTATATTGGACCAGGTTGCCAACCATATCAGCACAAAGCTTCCTTTGAGCAGCCGACCCACAATTTTAGAGGACCTTGACAACCAGAAGGAGCACTCTCTAACTCAGCTTTGTGAAAGGTAGGACTTGCATTGTTGTTATTCTAGTAAGCAAAAATTGTGAGAACAATTGGTTAACATGATGAGCATACAATGCTGACAATTGCTGTCCAATCATTTTCTGAACTTAATGAACTCCCTTGCCAAGCTTTCAATGTTGCAGAATTCGTCAAATCTTCACTGAAATTTTTCTGTGTGTTTCTTGTGGTTCTTCTGAGGCTTCCATAAGTCTAGCTGCAGAAATAAAAATCTCAAGATTTCTTTCTATAATATCCCTTAAAAGTGAATTGATTTTGCAGGATTTTGGTAGAGTGTGCTCCCAAAGCAGATCATGCGGTGATATCTTTGCGATCTCTGGCAACTGTCCTGGGTGATTACTTTGCCAATTGACTTTCAGTACATTTCTTCCAACCATTTTGCTGATGCTACTGTATAACAGAGGCTTACAAGGCAGCACCAAGAGATGCTGCTGAAGTGAACAAGTTTGGCTTCAGATCAACATGGCTGAAACAAATTTTGTCAATTTTACATCAACTTTTATATATCTGACAGAACCAAGTTTGGACTGAAAGACACTTAAATTGTTTAATCACCAGTCTATCCAGAGAAGAAATGCACAACTGGCATCACATAGTTCTTCACCTTGGGAGTCAATTTTAAGACTAATCATGGAGCTGATTACTTTCAGGCACAAGGAGGAGGCGGATATTTGAAATCTTGAGTGTGCTTGAAAGTGTTCAAGTCGTCCAGCAACAGGGAAATGAAAAGTTCATTTGGCTTGGTGGTTCTGGTGTCTCCCTTGCACTTATCAACCTCTCATGTAAGGTAAATATCCACCAGAGACCTTATGAAGTATAGAAGTCCACATGATCAATTACACACCTTCATTATGTAAACTTCATATGTACCCAATGTCTGGTTTGACATTGAGGCTATGGTGCATGTAGTAGATGGAATCATTCCACAGTTTCTGAAGTGACTTGTACATTATTGACAAGTGCACATTACAGAATCCCATGTCAGAATAACTGCACAGTTCTTCATTATGTCGAAAGACATTTTTTTGCAACAAATGTCTTTCACCATGTACCCTTTTCAGGACACAAGCACAAGAAGACAAGAATCAACAGTGCACTGGGCTCCATCTAAATCTCATGACAGCGCTTTGTCTTCTCATGGTAAGCTACAAAATCATTTGCTGCTTTTGTCAAGTTTCTTAGGATGAATTCTTGAAACGAATCAGCCTACATCCAATTCACACCAAGGATTTTGAGCAAAGAGATATTCTTCCCCGAGGACTGGAGATGGATGAGGCTTGCAGAGTGTAAAACTTTTGACTTGGATTTGTGACACATTAAACAGGTGATCAATCTGACAGCTCCCTGTGCACCCTCAGCAAGAGCTTCATACAGCTCTTTGTTGTTGATATGGTGCGAAAACTTCTGACCATGACCATGACATGAGAAGAAAGAGTGAATTAGGTCATATAAAACATAAGGTTTCTGGTCCAGGCTCATGAAAACATCTCATCAGGTGATCATTGATTGTATTTGAACAAACACCCCAGAAATGGAACACAACCTGAACAAAACAAAGAACCACAAACACTCAGTCATGCATCTGTCAGCTCATATTCACCTTTCTGTGAGGGTGCAGAGATCATCTGTTTCTTGGGATCTAATTGTGAAGTCAATCCTCAACTGCCACCAGAATGACCCTCAAGCATTTCGATGTAAGTAAAACGACTTCAACATCACCGTCTAGTGCATGTTACCACAACATTACCATGTTTGTTTGTTGATGATGGACACAGCTGAGAATGATTTTGAGCTTTGTCCATGAAGGCACCAATTATTACCAAATGTGACTAGATTCTTGGCAGCAAAAGGAAGGCGGCTATGTGAGATCACAAGGATTCTCGCCTGTCTCAACCTGGTCAAGAGAGTCACATCTGCTTCACCTGCATCCACCATCTACGAGTGGCTTGGATCTCAGGGCGTTGTGGAGCATCTCAAGTGCTTGGCAGGCAAGTTCAAGTTGAAATCACTACCCATAAATCAATTGTGGCCAGATCTTTCCTTCCTATGGTAATGTTGGCACAACCCTCCTAAGAGCTACTGAATGTTCTGTGTTCAATGAAAGCCACTTGGATATCAAAACCTCTACAGATGCTCCTGGTTCTCTTTCTGGTTGTTTACCATTGTAAGAACTGAAATCTGGAACATCGCCATGACTCAAGATTGATGGAAGGTCAGGAAAGGCAAAATTTTGGCTAACAATTTCATATTTGATTGCATCATCTGTATGGCAGCTTCCCCAAAGAAGAATGGAGCTCACCTTAGAACTCAGATCTTGAACACAACAGGAACTCCAACTCCTAACCAACAGCAAAGTTTGGTTCTGGGGTCAGACCTTGATTCTGTCATGGCACAATGTTCACAGCAACTAGGAACTGTCCTGTGCCCCTCCGGTCAGCTTGAAGGCCATAATCAGCTTCTGAGGCGATCCAGAAGGAAGTTTCCAGACCTGGAGGGAGAGGATTCTTTGCCTTGTTACTCAAAATCAGGTGGCAATCATCATCAAATGGTGAACCATTTTGCTAACAGGTCTCCTCCCTCTGTGCCAAAGCGGGCCCGATTGGCTACTCCAGCCAGTTCTCAGGCCAAAGATATTTCCAATAGATTTCAAGAGTCTTGTGGTGGCAGCAGTGCAGTGATTGATGATGCCCATGCAATGTATCATTCATCATTGTCCAATCACATACAGGAGCACATCTCTTGCCAGTTGGAAGTGTCCATCACCCACCTTTCTCAAACTCCGAACTCACAAGCAAAGAAGAGGTCAGTGGAAAATGCTGGTAACTTGAAGACCTTCTCTGATGGTTCATCACCTGAAACTGGGAGCTTGGATGTCTTGCAAGAAAATGGTTTTTTGTCAAGCAACTCTACCATGGTGAAGCAACAAAAATTGGCTTCAATAGATCCTCCAGCTCCAGGTGCTTGTTCTGAGGCTGCTGAGCCTTCAAGGAACAGACATTTGAAGGCCTCCAGGTCACTGGCAAATACGACAGGAGAGCTTCCAAGCACTGAGTTTTGCCTGAACAATACTGATCGCCAAGCTGCTGCAGGGTCAAGTGTGTTCGAATTCCAGTACAAGAAAAGACCTCATCATGACTGGGAGTCGTTTCTTGCGCTCCATGCTCCTGGATATGACAAAGAACAGGACCCCTGCGAGCTACAATTTGCTGAAAGGGACTACCTTGTCGATGGGAACCTCGATCCTCCGCCACACTTCAATCCTCTTTATTACCTTCAGCAGCTCTTCACGCCACAGCAAGTAGCACAATTCAAATCTCAAAATCCAGGTAAAATCTCTGGAAACACACCCAAACAACAACTTTGGCAACGATTGCAAAAGTTTCGAATATGTTCTCTTCTTGCCTTTAGGAAGAATTTCGAGTTCGAGTAGCGTTGATGATCCCGATTGTAGGAGCAAGATGACTGGTGTTATTATTGTCTCTTTGACAAGAAAGAAGAGTTGTTTCTTCTGCGATGCAGCATTCCTGTTTCATTACATACACTATTCCCGAGTGCTTTACCACAAGCTGCGCGCACAAGCCACACGCAGCGGCTGCGCTGTCGGCGCCATCCACCAAGCAATAGTGTGTCCTGTGGCTGAACACGGCTGCATAGATGTGACGTCTAACTTCTGCTCTCCTCCCACTGATCAACAAGGCCCCTCGCCTTCTTCCGCACTCCTCCCAGATGCTCCAGCAGCACTGCACCAATTCCTCAGCCCTTTCTCATCGGGAGGCCTTTGGCTGAGAAAGGACCAGTCGAAGACGACGACACAGGCGCCATCGACTCTTGTGGGACGAGGCCCGCCAGTGATGCACATTGGGGGCAGCGGCAACAACACCAAAGCATGAGACCCATGCAAGAAAGCATCGAAACCCAAATTTACTTACGAGCGCCGCTTTTGATGAAGAAGCTCTCAGAGCAACAATTCCACAAAAAGGAATTCAAGAACGCTGCCTCTCACCAGCAGTAGATATGTACCTCGACTGCACCCCTTTCTATAATAATTTCTTAGGTAGCTCCTCCTCGTTTGCAGCTAGTAATAAAAAAGTGTAGTGTGTAGGCTTGAAAACGTCAGTTGTTTCCGGAGTTGATGCAAGACAGAGTACCAATTCTTTGGTTTTTATAATTTAAGATCGTGTGATGATGATCATGATGATTCTTCTTCTTCTACTTCAGCTTCAAAGAGTTGCGAATCTAGTGTTTACCATTTTGCAGTCTTGTTTGTAACTTTCCATTCTCTGTGCTGTAGCGAATTGTTTTTTTGGTGGTTTTCGTGGGTTTGGATCCAAAGTTGTTTGGTTTCCAATGCAAAATATTGTGTTTGGGTTCGAATTCTCTCTCTCTCTCCTCCCAGCTTCCTGCTGGAACTCTTCGCCAAGGGGCGGACACTCCTGCACAGTAAGCTGTGGAGGAACCGGGAGGAAAGAGGATGAAGGTGCCTAAATTAGCAGCGAATGAGACACGAACGGACATTGTGTATCTGATTGGGAAAAGACTGCCGCCCACGGAGTTTGATCTGGCAGATGCCTGAGCCTTTTGCAGTCGGCTGGCGTCAAATGTGCAATCTGCGAATGACTGCAGAGCTTTGGTAGATGAGCGCGACCATCTGTATTCTGCAGTCGGCAGTAGTGATGATTACAAGATCCGGTCTTCTGTGATGGGTCTGGAGTGCTGTGTCCTCTTTGGGCTTGGAGGTATTCTTGCCATGGGAATGATGTCTTACTCGAGTCTGCAATGCGCTTTGTACCGTGCAAACTATCTTTAAGCCCCTTCTCAAGAATTTGCTTTTGTTTTCACTCTCTTGGAACAGGAACAGGGAGCTTGCTAGGAGGCTTCGTCCACTGGTCAAAATGCCCTCTCCTAGCTGAGCAATTCACTTGGGTGTCACTCCAAAATCCAAGTAAATTGCACAGAGATGCTGGGCAGATCCATCATTCCCAGGTGATAGTCCTATATTCCTATACTACTATATTACTCTAGCTACGAGTATACTTTGCACATCAACAACGGCAGTTCTTGCTCTGCAGATTGATGTCTTGAGAGCTTCTTCACATATGATCAATATCAGTATTTCAAACCTCATTTTGAATAGAGTTATAAGGCTCTGGATTGAATTATCAGTATATCTCCATCCATTGTCAGGAGCTGATGAATTCAGTTGGTAGTCATGGCAGATTGTCACACCATTTGTGTTGTGAGGGCAATGAGAGTGAAGAGCATTTGTGGGAGTGGAGGTGGTCATATGGTAGTGAGCAAGTCCAAGCTAGAGTGGAACAAAACCATGTGGCAAGATCAAAGAGGAAAGGAAAGGAACATTGACCAAATACCCTGATTGTACTGTAGAGTAATAGAGGAAGCTTATCTTAAATTAATCTTTCGATGTTTCAGTCCATAAGGAAGTAGAAGAACAAATCATGTGCATTGAGAATTCACCTTTGCCAACACAACTTTTATGATGTGATATGGGTCTGTGAAGAGATTACTCAAAACATCTTTGCATCAAAATTCTTTACCACTCATGGTGCAAGCAAGTCTGGTAGCAAAAAAAGCCAAGGAGAAGTTTATCTTCAATTGAGGACCAGTCAGAGGATGATATGGTGCAAGCTACTTTAGGTTCAGGGTTGTGACAAATATTTGGATCAGAAGCTGGCAGTGGAAATTCAGTGGACAGCATGTTACACTGAGGTGATCATCTTCTCTTGACATCTCTAACATATCTTGAAGTCCTGCTCATTGGCTAGCAAACTAGCCATCTTTTTACTACCCTTTAAATCCCCATGATTCTAGCTTGTTTCTCATTCATGTAGATGCACTTTTAAGATAAATGTTTTTTCCATGAAAGCAGAAACCTTTGTTGTCAGTTTTCCAACCAGTACAGATTCTCTTTATTGTGATATCCTGCCCCAAACTTCATCCAAAATACTCCACACTCTGTAGATTTCATTTTGTGCCACTGAGAAAGATAAGATCAACTACTGTCCCAACAATCTTCTGTGTACACACTATTACAAGCATGAGAGATTATCCTCTTGGAGAAATCTCAGTTTTCTACAGATTCTCCGGATATGAATTCAAGTTGTTCTCATCTGGAGAAATGGTATATGGATTGGATGGTATGGATTGGCTGCTTTTCAAACATAGTTCATTCAGGGTCCACAGTTTTCTCAACTGGAGAAATAGGATGAAGGAATGGATTCATTGCTAACAAGATGCATGTAGGGTCAAGGATTTTTCATTTGGAGATTTGTACAGTTTGGAGGAGGAATGGATTCATTGCTGACATGATTCATTTAGTAAATCACAAGCTTTTGCAAAGATACTAGCATATATATGTGTAGAGAGAGAGAGAGAGCAAAACAGGATTTCGAGCACCAGCAGGATCATGTAATGAAGCAGTAAGTATTATCTGGTGCTTTCAGCAAGTTAGGCTACCATGGCCAAATGGTTCCACGAAGATGTAACTGCAGCTTTGTAAAGTAATTAATCTTGTCCTCACCAACACAAGGTTACTTTGAATCAACACTCCCTATTTCAATCCAGAATAAAATGATGCACAATTGCATCAAAATCCACCACCAAAACTGTAGCAAGAAGCTCAAATTGAAACTAAGTCTTCTTTTCACATGTAGACAAAATGTTGAAACTCAAGGTGTTTCATCAAAAGCTGGAGAAACTGGAATCACAGGAGCATAAAGCTTTCCCTTCTTTACACCTACAACCAATTGTAAAGCTCCTCACTATGCACTTGAAAATAATAAAGTCAGCTGCTGCCTGATGTAACCTATTTCACAGATTTCCAAAAGTTTCAAGGATCACAAATCCAAGAATTTTTTTCAAAAACATTCAGAAGTGAGAACTGATGCAAACTGCTGCTGCTCATTTGGTGATATGTTTGCTTCAGCTCGTAGAGTAGGTAGTAGAAAAGGGACTTAGTCTGAATCGTGATGAACATAAACCTCATCCATGATGACAATGAGTGCAAAGATTAATGCAATGTCAACTCCTGGGAAGATTGTGACTCCAAAATTGTCTTTGTCCACAACAACACTTGCAAATGTGATCTGCCTTGTTACCTGGAGGAAGGAAGAAACAAAAAAAAGGAAAGAAAACTCTTTAAAGGAGTTATATAAAATGGTGAAAACCGATAAAAGAGAGTTGTACGAAAATCTTCTAAAGGAAGAATACTCAAAACCACATGTGTCAGGATAGTAGTTTCAAAGGCAGAAATGTTGAGAAAAGATTTGAGGTTCTTGCAAGTTTTATCCAGAATAGTAGAGTATATCACAAGCAGAAATGTTAAAATAAAAATGAGAAAAAATCAAGTGTAAAAGTATGTAGTTTGAAAATCAAGAATGTACTGCAAAAGACTGTAAGTTTAACAAGCAAGAATGTTGAGAAGAAGATGTGGGCAAAGACACTGAAACAGCAAGAGAGAGATTGTTTGCTTTTGGTAGGAGGGAGAGAGAGAGGCACACACACATACAGAATTTGTTTTCTGGTAGGAACAGCAAGAGAGAGAATTGTTTGGTTTTTGGGTAGGATTGAGAGAGAACATACCAGGGCAGCTTGTTGAGCTCCTTGGAAGATGGTGAGATTTCTGTCAAGGAAATCACCCTGCATGACATAATCTGGGTTCTTGGAGCTGGAGCTGGAACCCAAGAAGACATCCATGGCTGTCTTGAACTGAACCAGGGAAGATTTCTTCACCGTTGCAAGCACTGTATCAGCAGCTGAATAGATTTGCCATGTATCATGCATGGTGACAATCTGCAATTCCCAGAAAACACACAACCCACAAATTCAAACAACCAAAAACACACAGATCCCAGGAGACGATGTGTTTGCAAAAGGAAGAAGGCGAAGGAGAGAAAATAATTCAGAGAGAATTTGGGGAAGAATGGACATTGAGAGACCTTTTTTTGCATCCGCAGCACTGTCTTGTTTGAAGGATCGCGAAGGAACCTCTTGTCACGAACACTAGCGACTCTGCCACTAACTTTAAAGACTGTGCGTCCTGTAGCATCAGTGATCTTCCAGTCGCCTCCGCTCATGGATACCACCTTCTTTGACACTGCATAGGCAGAGACTTGCGGCAAGCAGTACTGAGGTCCCGCCACTGCATTCGTTCCACTACCAAATCCTCCTCCTCCTTGACTATATCCCTGCCCAGCTCCAACACCTTGGCCATAACCCTGACTTGAGCCGACGACGCCTTGAGGTCCGACTCCTTGAGGTCCAACTCCTTGTCCACCACCACCATATCCCTGAGCTCCTCCACCTGCGGGGCCATAGGATCCGGTACCTTGCATGCCTGAAGGATAGCTTCCCTGGTTCTGAGCTCGGATATCATTTGGATATTGAACGTAGCCTTGGCCAGGGCCTTGCTGAATCCCCGTGTAATTTGCTTGCATTCCTTGGTTGTTGTTGGGTGGGTAGCTCATAGCTGCTGCTGATGTGAACCAAAGAAGAACAATCTCGGATTAGGTGTCTTGCTAAAAACTGGATATCTTTTCTCACTGCTTGACAAGCTCCAAATGCTTAGTAATCAATCGACGAAGCTCTTTACAATTTATGATCAGTTTTAGTAGTAGCTACTCAAGGGCTTCAAGCACAGATCGCTAGCTCCAGCTAACAAAACAGTACTGGAAAAATCGCGCATTAACCAGAAACACGTACAGATAAGCGCAGAACAGAATTCAGCTGAAAGGAAGAAAGCAACAGTACGCAGTGCGGTAGTACTCTCTTTGCACCCATAAGAACACAAATCTCAAAAGCTTGTTTTATACTGAGTCCCTGATGTCAGGGAGAAGAGAAACGAGAACTTCGACGTCGCATTGCATCACCTGTGATCAGCTGTCGCTACATCCGACTTCCAGCGTCAGAGTTCAGATTGAGTTTTTATATTCGATCCTGCCATGACTTCCATCTGTTGCTACCTGCTCTCATGTGTTGGGTCCCACAATCGATTGAGCAACAAACACATGGCAATCACAAAATTCCCAAAGCGTCAGATTGATCTCTGGTGTGTTAGTTGCAATTGTTGCCAGGTGAAAGCAAAAAAAAATCTTCCTTTTTTCGGGATTGATGCAATCAAAAATCCAAATCCAGCTGCTGTCACGAAATGGCGGCTTCATCTTCTGCTGTGGCGAAATGGCACTTGTTCAGTGGACCATGTGGAGGTCATGCACATCCTCCTCTCTCCATTCCTTCTCTCTTTTTTGCTGTCTATGTTTTCCTTCACTGCAATTGCCTCACTTGCTCTCCTGGAGGTGTGACCTACCTGCAATAACTTCCTGCGCGATTTACACAACCCAAACCGTTTGTTGCAGGATTGAAAACTATGGAGCTCTGCACAATTTCTGTTAGATCATGCAGATTTCCCACTGCCAAGAAAAAGTCAATCAAATCCAACGACCTTGAAACATATTCTCTGCATTCTCCTGCACATCTTGCAAAATCGTTGCTACGAACGACCTTGTGTGGAAGCAAAACAACAAACAGGCTCATTGGGAAGTTGAAGCTGGCCATGTCAGATAGTCAATTTTGCCATGTTATATAAACTGGAAGTTCACTGATGCTACATGCTAGTCAGTTTCTCTGCTACATTTCTTATGAAGAAATTGTGGTTTTTCAGAGTACCAGAGAAGAATTGGATACCAAAAAATGTCATGAAACACAGTTGAAATTCTGAAACACTTGAATCTCCTCTTATCATCAATACATAAGATCATAGCCCAAATCATAGCTCAAGTGCCAATGCTGAGTACCAGGTCGAAAGTATTCATTTACCAATAGCAAGTGAGTAGCAAGGCAAAAATGAGAATGTGAGGTGGATCCATAGGCCTGAAAGTGAGAATCTGAGGTTGGTCCATCAAGGGTGGAAGTTAAAAGACACCCAAAATAATGGGGAGAATGGGAGGTGTAGTGATGAAAACTGTGGTGATTAGTAAAGGGGTTGGTGTGATACTTGTAAGTCCTTGATGTGGCAGCAAGCGCTTCATTATCACCAATTGTCTTAACTAACTTGTGTGGGCCTCAAGAGCATATGCATCCCACCAAGACCTTTGGGCTAAATATCTGTTTCTCTCCCTGCTGGTGCATCAAAGCATGATAAGCATACTTTTAGACTATGTCGGGGTCGAGAGAGACCTTTTGTAAGTCAAGTTCATAGAAGAACAAAAAAACAAAGCTCTCATTCCACAGAGTCGGGCTACATGTTATGCATGTTTAGAAATATCTTCAAACTCACTAGATGAGTACACTTTTTTGAAAAACCTGGATTCAGAAATCACTTCAAGGTGTATTTTGGGGCAATCCTTCTTGTTAATCCTAAGGTCCAATATTGTGTTTTCCTCCCTCTCCCGCTTTGATTGTAATTGGTTTTTGTTGTTTTGCTGTTTCAAACACTTGCAACTATAGCCATGGTAGAAATTTGTCAGTAGGTCAGGATCTAATTTGTTTGCAAACTTTGAACTTCCTTTAACCAGATTTTCACAAAAAGACCTGCCAAGATCCTGAATGCAAAAGATGGATGGCTGAATCCTGGTTTCACACCAGTCTGCACTGTGATGAGCAAACAAATACCTGAGATCAAGTCCTGATTATTTTGGCAGTGAACACTGACACAATCGATGATGGCTGCATGCCTGAAAGTCTTAGGACCTTCGATAAGGTCTAAAATACTTTCTGTGAGTACTAAAAATTTGGGCATCCAATCAACTGCAGAAAGGATATTTCCAGTACAAGTGCATGTGCCAATCCCTAGTCTCTAATGAGCAAAAATGTTGCATACCAATTGAACCATATTGAAGATGGCTTCTGATTCTTTGACGGGCACTGGCTGCAGTTCAATGTCTTTCAATGCTAAAAGAGTCACTGGTCTGCATGGGCCATGTATGGACTCAGTAGTTTGTATTCTGGTTGACAGTGATGTGGCTTATCACTGGTGACTAATCTATGAAAAAGCAGCAGAAGTCTGTCCAGAAAATCAGCTCTATAACTCTTCATGTTTTTCACAACACTGATTTCCAGACCTAACTGAAGATACTCTGAGGTGGTACAAGAAACTCCAAATGAGGAATCTGCCCTCCAAGATGTAAGTCTATGTACAGTTCAACATGAGGCTCAAAGTTGGCATGAAATTCAAGAGCAGTTTATTCTTCATCCAGACCTCTGGATATCAAAACCACCTCTTGGAGTTGGCCATACATATTACACCTCCCCACACCAAGTCTATTGAGGCATTTGGGCATCCAAGATATGAAGTGTGGGACATGGATAAGCTACTCAAACACGCAAGATTTGGAGTGTGCTGGAGAAAGCAATTGCAACCCAGTCAGGCTGCATTGATGACCACTGCAACTGGTTGATCTCTGCACCTGCTGTGTAGGCTAGAATTGGATCTAAGTTGCCTTCAACAGGTTGGCTTATGGATGACAAATCCCAAATCAAAGCCTGCAAAATACGATGATAATGTTGTGCCCCAACATGGACACACCAGTATCAGTATGCTCTGGTGTTAGAGCCATAGAATCACTACACAGGGTAAGCACAACATATGAGTGATCCATAAACTGAAGAGATCACTGCTTTATGCGCTACACCTCATGCACACCTTCCATGAACTGGGATGGAAAAAACCACGTACCTGGGAGTCATCCCCAGCCGTGCAAATGTGGCAAGGGCTGTGAGGGGCCCATGCAACAGAATTAACACATGCTTGGTGCCGTTGAAGCTCCGCAACAGGAACTGTTGGAACCCGGATGTCTAGCACGACCACTTTGGAGCTGTCCATCAAAATAGTTGCCATGTATCGGGGGTCCTGCTTATTCCAGCCCAAGCGCAAGAGGGGAGTATCAGGTTGTGCACTCTCATAAATGATTGTTGAGTGCTCCTTGTCTCGCAGATCAAACACACGCACAGAACCGTCTGCAGAGACAGAGGCAAAAACCCCAGCACCTCCCCATGCAATATCATAAACTTCTTTGTCGTGAGCAATGAGTTGTGTGTCAACCATTTCCTTCTCAATATCCCAGATTGTACATGTTGTGTCAATGCTGGAGGTTCCTAAACGTTTAGGCTCCACCTCATTCCAGTCAAAAGATGTCAAAGGAGCACAAAATTCACTGTGCCTGTTATTATTCAGAAGGCTCTTCAGCTCCACCCGGTCATCATGCACCTGCAAAAACCCCTCTTGTATTACTTGCCAACGCATTTTACAAAGACTTAAACAAAACCAAACAAATGGAGATAAAACTTCCTACAACATGTCCAACTTTGGCAGACAGTGATGGTAGATGTCAGAATAGCAACAAATCTTAGTGAACAATGTTAAATAAGGTGCTGGAAAATACTCTCTTTGGGAGTACAAAGAACTGCCTAATTTTGATCATATGTTGTTCATAGAAAAGAAGTTCTGTAAAAGTTTAGTCTGCTTAAAGGCCCAGCACTAAAATCACATGGAAAAAGCCAGTGCAATATGCAGCTGCTTGCTGGGGCTACCACGTTGAAGCAGAATAATCATTGGGGTCATATCTCTTTCCTTCAAAAATGTTTGCCCACTCCACTCTATGTTCAAAAAGTCGTTATTAGGATGACAATAATACTGGAAGAATTCAGGCATGCATGACAATTGAGATTGGTACATTCCAGGGAAAAGAAGAAAGCACTCTAAGAACCCCAGTTCATCCACTGTTTCACTTTAAACAGCACCATGCAGTTGCATACCTTGCAGGTACAAGCCTAAGACACCATAAATTTGGTTGAGAACCATGTTGCTTGAACCTGTGATGGTTATACATGAAAACAAGAGTTGGAAGTGTAAGGCTACCCCTTACTTGCCATATCCGCAAGAAATCTCCTGTTGTAGCCAACAAATCAGGTTTCTGGCAGTCTTTGTCTGGGATGAACATGATCTTTGTTGTTGGATAGGGATGATCAAATGAAAGCTTTGGATCTGCCTTGAAATCACAGGTCTCATCATCAAGCTGCACAATTTCAACTTTGTTCCTGAAATCCTCGATGAAGGAACCAATAGCAAGACGCATGAGCTTGTCTTTGCGCACACTCCAGTTCATCCCATAGATGAGCCAAGGAGCCTCATAGGTATAAATCTCAGACCGCCGCTGCTGATCTGGCCCATAAATGTCCATGCCTTGTTCATGGGCCATGAGGACAAAAGCCCCCGCACAAAAGCAAACTTACTGAAAGAGCTCCTAGTGCTTCTTCAGCTTCTTGAGCTTACATTTACAACTACAATTGTGCATCATCCATTGTATCTGTATCTGTGTAACCACAAAACTCACAAAAAATGATCTCAAATTTACATATAGTAGAAATCAGTTCACGACTATGAGCACAATTCCCATTCTGTAGTTAGTAAGCAGTCAATCTACAGTAGTCCTATCATCCTGCACATGGTACTTCCATATCTGCAATTTTGCACAGCCATGAAGGTGAAGAGCTCCATGAAATTTAGCATTGTGTAAGGCACATATAATTGCTTGACTGATCAATCAGAGTTCAAATTTAGGTCATGGTATGAGACATACATAGGGAGCTGGTTTGATGACAATTTCACATTGAAATTTTCAAGGTCCTATATACACAGCAATTTAACTGACCACTTGCTTGTATGGCAGTGCCTTCCAATAAGTTCTTTATCTTGAATGTGTTATTCTTTATTTGAACCAAAAGTTTCAGAACTCTGGATCACCTCCCTCATATTTGGAACTAAACTTTAAAACAAACTTCATTTGGTATGTTGTTCTTCATTTGAATCGAAACTTTCAGGACTCTGATTCAAACTTCCTTCAATATGTTATTCTTCATTTGAACCGAAACTTTCAGGACTCTGGATCGTATCCCTCATATTTGGAACTAAACTTCAAAACAAACTTTCATTCCTCAAAGACAAATATTCCAGGAAGAAGATTGAAAAGCATCCTTCTCTGTGAGATTTTTTCTTTTTTTTTTAATTTTTTAAACTCGAGATTTTCCTGATAGAACCTGACCACGTGGTGAGACAAGTGAAAACAAAGTGTCAGTTCCGAGTTCCAGCAGTAAAAGACTAGAAAAACTGCCACAAAAATAAAAACAGAGAAGTATTACCGATAGGATGCGAATAGATACAGTGTAACAAAATGAAAACTTATTGGATTGAGCTTCTTCGTTTTATCAAACACGAAACGAAAAAAAAGACCAAAAAAAGAAAAAAAAAGTAGCAAGTGATGTCGTTCCAGACCTGTCTGTGCAACCAAGAAGTGCAAAAGAATATTTGACTCTCCGATGCTCCAGCAACACACAGTAGTAATATTACTACACGAAAATCACAAATGCCTGTCTTCTTCTCGAAAACCCTGTGATTGCCGTTACGACGCTATGCAATAAGCTCGCTTGCAGCTTATATTCCTCTCCAAGAACAAAAGAAGAATAAGCAAATAAACACACACAGAGACGCAAGGAGTGACAATAGGTACCTCACATAATTTCCTGGCTTCGCCACCGCCTCTTTGCTTATTGCCTGAAAATTCTTTCCAGCAAAATGCTTCCCGATGCATCACCAAGAAGCTCCTGAATGTTCTGCAAAACACGAATTGAGCGAGAAACACTTCCACCACCAAACTCTCTAGTCAAGAGTGTACACGGGATTTCTTTACACAAAGCAGTGGAGAGGACCCGGTGGGGAGGATTTCTTTACAGGTCTAGGTTGAGGAGGGGGCAAAAGAAGGCAAAAGAGAAAAGGAGACGTGACAGTAAACGATAAGAGAAAAAACTTTTTCTTTACTTGTGTAGGTTCACCCAAGTCTAGGGTTCACAAGGGGGTCAAAAGAAGCGGAAATGAGAGTGGTAAACGATAAGAAAAAAAAAAAGGCTTTCTTTACAGGTTTAGGTTCACCTAAGGCTAGGTTTAGGGGGTCGGGGAGGGGGGGGCTTGGAAAACTGGAAGTGACGGTAAAACGATAAGAGAAAAAGGTTTACTTACAGGTTTAGGTTAAGCTAATAAGCAGCGGGGTTTCTTTACAGGTCTAGGTTCAGGAGGGGTAAAAAGTAAAACGGGAATGACAGTAACCGATAAGATTTTCCTCTTGTCTGTCTAGGTTTTACGTTCAGGAGGGGGAAAAGAAAAAGGGAAATAACAGTACCTGAACGATAAGAGAAAAAGATTTAGTTACACGTTTAGGTTAAGCTAATAAGCAGGGGGGGGAGTTTTTTACTGGTTTAGGTTAACAAGGGGGAAAAGAACAAGGGAAACGACAGTAAATGATAAGAGAAACAGGTGCTCTTTACAGGTTTAGATTCAGCAGGGGGAAAAGAAAAAACAAAGGAAATGTAAGGGATAAGAGAAAAAGGTTTCTTTCTAAGTTTGGCTTCAAGAAAGGGCAAAAGTACATGGAAAATGATTGTAAATTAGAAAGAGAAAAAGATTTTTCCAGCAAACCCAAAAGAAATGATAGTAAATCGCTAGAGGAAACGAGGTTATACTAGCCTACGTCTAAAAAGAAATGATAGTAAAACATATCCACACAAAAAATGTTGCAACCAAATCTTTAGAAGAAGAAATTAGTGTAAAAAGCACTAGACAAAATTAGCATCACATCTAAAACAGAAATGGTAAAACATGAGAGAGGTAAAAACCAAAGTTGTGCAGGTACCCGGATCCAAGTGTCAGAACCGGCAGTTCTGGATCCGGGTTTTCAGAACCTGACCTGATTGAATGTGTTTTCTTGAACTCAATGTAGGACCCTTAATTGTGAACTGTCACTCACATTGGAATCAATGTAGGACCCTTACTCGTGAACTGTCACTGACAGTAGAACCAGGGTAGAACTCGAAACTTACTACCTGCATATTTTTGATAAACATTAAACCTTTGGGACGTCCTCAACTTTCAAAGTCTAAAATGGGTTTGGGTTTAGCTTTTAGGTTTTTATGTATTATTAGGGTTTAGGGGTTCTCCGTTTTTCATCCCATCACTTTTCTTTCAATAGCTTTGCTCTTTTTGTATTTTGCAACATCTCTTTCCAATAGCTTGATACTTCCTCATTTTCTCTTAAGAACTTCACTCAAGTTGTAGCTTTGCAACAATTCATTACTTTTGTCTTGGTGACAATGTTTTAAGAGCTTCGCTTTGGTTGTAGCTTCATAGTAATTCACAATTCCATTGCTTTGGTGAGGTCATTCATTGCTTTTGTTTTGGTGGCAAGACCTTTAGAACTTCGCTCTAATTGTAACTTTGCAACAGTTCATTACTTATGTTGGCCATAACATCATTGTAAATGCAATTTGTGAAAAGGGTTTCATAGCTTCAACTTCATTAGGTATTTTTTCTCAATTTCATCTTCTTTTTTTCTTGTAGAGATTAATTCAAGTTTTCAAGATAATCACCAACATGGTTGTGTGTTGGTTTTAAATTCTAACACTTGGATCTTGTCAAGTTAGAATTTTTAAATAGTTTGCAATTATGTTTTCTCATTTCTTCTTGAAAGTTTGTTCTAGTTGTAGCTTGTCGACAATCAACTGTGATTGCTTTGGTGACGACATCATTACATATGTGGTTTGCAACAAGAGTTTCACAACTTTAGCTTCATCAAGTATTTTTTTTTAATCCCTTGTTTTTTTTCCTTTTTTTTACAAGTGTCAGCTCAAGTTTTTGTACACATCATTTCTTTCTTTCTTTTCTTTTTTTTACAAAGTCCAACTCAATTTTTAATTGTACAAAGACAATAACAACATAAAACCAATTATTATTATCTTTGCAATGTAGAATAGAAATTAAATTTATAGTTTGTTGTTATTGTTTCTATTATTATTATTGTTGCTTTTACTATTATTGGTACTTTTATTATTGTTTTTGCTACTATGAGTGCTTCTATTACTTTTACTATTACTACTACTATTACTTCTATTCTCTTGTTGTTTCTATTACTACATTGGATGTTATTTTTATTGATGTTACTGTTACTTCTATTATTATTGTTGTTACTTTAACTATTATTTTTACTTCTATTATTGTTAGTGTTTTTGCTATTGGGGTCTTTTGACGCACTCCCAAGTTCCTAGTTAAGCCCAAGATGGGCCTCAATTACTCAAACAGTAGAATTGTGAAGAACTCGGGGCACGCTCCTAGCTCTCAGCACTAGAAAAGGTAGAAGGGCATGCTGAAGCTCCGAGATGGGACTAGGAAAAGTGATAAGCTTTACTTCCTTACTCAAACCTACATCAAACCAACCAACAAATTGGTTAGTTCATTTTTTGGAGCACCTTTGATGCTAGGACAAATCACGGGCAACTCTAGACTCACAAGATTCGCCACGAGCTGGATTCGGGGGAAGCCACCACCTTCCCCCATATAGTATACTATGTGTCTCTCTGAAGCACTTACATCCAAATGGCTTTTTGTCTCGAGACTCCCAAGGAGGAGTCCTGAAATTATCCCAGTTTGGACTCCCAAGACTTTGCGAGATCATAACTCTTTGCTCAGAACTCCGATTGGGATGAGGTATAAGCAAACTTGTAGCTCTCCTCAAGAGCTTTCCAATGGTGTGTCATATTCCACCTGCACGCACCGGGGTTGGATTGATTCCTAACTTTTAGTGGTCGAGAGTCAAATTGTCAGTTTGACTTTCGGCCTTTCTTTTTTTCCATAACTTATGCTGCAGATGTCCAAATGGCCCATGCAAGCTCATTTTTAACATCTACACTTCGATAACTTTCCAATGATATAAAGAACACCCCAATGTGAGGTGTTTTGACCCCTACAATCGAACTCTGAAATTTTAGGACTCCCAAGTCCCCATTTTAGGAGTGTGAGTTTCATCCTCACACTCTCTCAAAATAGGGTTGCGACATCCTTCTACTACTCTTATATTTACTATTGTTATTATTTCTATTGTTGTAAGTGTTTCTACTACTACTACTAAATTTTTACTATTGTTACTAAAGGTGCTTTTGTTACAATTAATATTTTTATTGCTATTGTTTTTAGTCTTACTTCTATTATTTATATTACTACTGCAGGTGCTTCTATTGTTGCTATTTTTAATGTTGTTATGAGTGTTTTGTTACTTTTATTAATGTTATTATTTCTATTATTGCTACTATTATAATTGTTATTGTTTCAACTTCTGTTATTACTACTTATACTACAACTATTATTATTCTTATTATTACTTCTACTATTATTATAGTTGTTGTTAAAATTGTTTTTCATACTATTGCAATTGTTGTTACAACTACTATTACAATTACTATTATTGTTATTGTTACTACTATTGCAATTATTGTTATAGTTGTTTTTTGTTATTCTTTGTTGGCTATATTTCATAACTTTTTGTGGACTTTTATGTATGCGGTTATAAGGATGGCATCACCAAGTGTGATAGCTGAAATGTGTAATAAACATGATGAATTTATGTCATCACGTAATGTCGCCTTAAATTGGATCACCCCCTATTGGATCAAAAAAGGCATTTAATCTTGATATGGAAGCAATTTGGCAACTTCTCATTCCACAACTCCAAACTAATCAAAAGTTATTAAACCCTTTCCATTACACCTTTCATTACTAGGGTTTTTTTGTTGTTAATGGGCTTGTTGTAATAAATTCTTACAATCCACAACTATTACGATGTGTTTTATGTCACCTTTCTATAGTGTAAATGGATGTTAGGAAGTTATCCCAAGGGAAGCATAAAAAGGCTTTTAAACTAAAATAAAGACCATGGTACAAGCTCATTGAAAAAACATGTTTTTAATGAACATCTCGAAGTGTATAGGAGGTGGGGGTTATTTTTGCTACAAAAAATGGCGAAAATTGTCAATGAAAGACAAGTTACAAATAAAAAGAAAATTTTTCCTCCTTAGATTATAGATTCTTTTGGCAATCAAAAACCTTGTGCAAAATCAAACCCAACACAAACAGATTTTTTTGGAAGATTTGATGTTATACATTGTTAAAAGATATTGTCCTTTGTCATTTGTGAAAAATCCATGGCTAAAGCATTTAGTTTTTTGTCAACGTGGGTGAGTTCAATTTCCATCTCAAAGGCAAATGGTGAATGAAGTCCTTCCAAATATTATGACAAAAACCAAGGAAAAATGACATGTTCTCCCAACTTTTACTTCTTATATTACATGCACAACCTTTTTTGATCTTTGGATGTCACACAATGCGTGTCACATTTGTTATGGTTATCAACTTTATCAATAGTTCTTGGGAACCCACCCATGTTACTATTGGGTTTTTTGAAATGAAAAATACAACTAGTGCAACCATGGTAAACTAGGTAAAAATTTTATTAGATTCATTTGGTTTGTTTGACAAAGTCATCATTTATGTTAAAGAAATGTTCCAATCTGAACACATTGACTAATGCCTTAAAGTGAATAGTTTTGTGTTCTCCCCTTCAACTCCCTACCCCATTTGTAGGATCATGTTTTGGCCATGCAATGTCAAAGGCAATTCAATATGCCATTAGTGATGCTAAAATTTGTCAAGATTTTTCAAACTCTAGTCAATTTGAAGTTTGTTCAAACATCAATGCAAAAAATTATTACTTGGACTAAAAACTCAGGGAAATGGAGGTAAGAATGGAAAGATGTTTATATCATTGCATGGTTGTCGATGAAGATGCTTAAGATGCCTATGAAGACACAATTTGTTTCAAGGAACTTTTGAATAATGAAATGTAATTTCCATATGTTATGGACAATAATAAGCTTTACACTTGTTTTCAAAATTGTTAGTGGGCTAAACTTGGGCTGTGGCTGAAACAATTACGAATACATTCCTTGCAATTGTTTAGGTAGTGTATTTTAAACCAAACTCAAGAATATTGGTTATTATTAGATGCTTTTATTTTTGTTTTCAATTTGTTCAATGCCATGAAAGCCAGTGTGGCCAACATTGAATCTTTGAATCGGCCACTAATATATAGTGATTTTGACCACATTGAAAATACTTCCACCTTTTTAAAAATGTCTATCACCTATATATCTTATGGTTGCATTTTAAACTAAAAGAAGGAAAGGTTTGAAACATAATTTCTAGAACTAGATTACCGAAGTCCTTCATCTATTCCAACTCATTTTTTGTTCAAGCAAGTTCCATCAAAGGACCATAACAACCCTCCACATTTCTCTTCCAATTTTGACACAACTATGGAATATATCAACTCTTCTTAAATAAAAATGTCAACTTTTTTCTTCAATTCTTCCCCTCACACAATGCCTTGTCTCTAACAATTCACACATCTAAAATTGATCTCTAACTTTTCAAAGACAATTCTACAAACTTTTTCTTTGAAAAGCCTTCCTTGCACAACTACACTACTTAATTCCACTAAAAATTAGTTGTGAGAATGTTTTATGATGTTTTAGGGATCTATTCACACCTCCTTCATTATTTCAACCCAAGTTTTCCCAACCCTATTTCAAATTGAGGACCTAGGACCCCTCTAGTAGTCTTGTTATAAGCACCATTTGAGGCTAGAAAACCATTTCCCATCTTTGTGGGGTTGATATTCATTTAAATGAAATTCAAGGAAACATTGTATGTTGGATTATATGAGTTCAAGAGCATGTAACACCCACTTTGAAAGGAGTGTTTGAGTTGCTTCCCTTGGATCCTCCAGCCTGAGGCCTTCAGCACCCTTCTTCTCACAACACTAATTCCATGCCACTTGACAATGACTGTGTCCCAGTCCTACCCACAAGATGTTGTCTTATATCCTGATGATTGGTCTTTTGCTTTGCCTTGTCGAGGGTTACAGGAAAGATGATGCAAGTTAAAATTGTTAGGATTAGGAAAGGGCAAAAGAAAACACTGTTCATGTTGTATTGCGGTAAGCCAAAAGAGCTTCAGGTGGACCCAGGGATTTTATGAGCAGAAAGGAGGGGTTGAATTGTTCTTTTACTCATTATCCTTCCGTCTAAAATTGTTGAGAAAATAGAAGCCTAGATTGAATATTGCTGCAAAAAGATACTCTAGTCTGCTGCTACCAAATTTTAGGCTCAAATGGTTGAACACTTGGCAAAAGCAACAAAGTAAGGAGGCTGGTTTTATTTGGGTTATGTGGAATAAGGCGATTGCTATAAACATGTGGAGAACTAAAGCAAATACTGAGGTGGACCATGGCTGCAAGTTTTGGGAATATCATTTTTTCGCCGCGTCATCGGAGGAGTAGATGAAAAACGAAATGATTTTTAAACATATATTTATCGACCAACAAGAGTTATGCAGAGGAATTGATTCAACAGAGAGTTTTGGCCTTGTTAGTATGCTCAAAGAGCATGGGAGCTCACCCACATCATCCTCAATTGCTTGATGTATGCCCACCTCCCCCCATTCAGAACCGCATGTAGCTTTGATGCAATGGAAGT
>Ga0116227_10002010_pt1 | contig 46296 bp, 34 predicted proteins | sample S1TSphgellanicum_FD_89693 | JGI IMG/M metagenome (GOLD analysis project Ga0116227, IMG submission 89693) | Host-associated microbial communities from peat moss isolated from Minnesota, USA - S1T2_Fb - Sphagnum magellanicum MG | ecosystem: Host-associated > Plants > Peat moss > Unclassified...
TTGCTTACAAGTCAGATGTTTAGTCATTAATGCCACCAGTTACGATTTGCTCATTGGGCAAGAGGCCCTGTTTCCACCAAGTTTCATAATTGACAATTAGTTCGAACAAGTGTACTACTAAGTGGATTGGGAAACTGATGGCCACCACCTGGGATACATACCCCTTGATTTACATGGGAACCATAGTCTTATGGCTCACCATTGTATGTTTAAGGAAACACACACCATTTCCTACATCCAATAAGTTAGCCACGAATGGATAAAGGGAGATGAGGAGGAGACAGCTTACGCCCAAGTTACTAAAATCTTGAAGGTGGTTCCTATAGACATTCAACACAGATTGAAGGTTTTACAGAGGTTCAAAGCAGCGTATGAGCCCTTGGTCAAAACTCTATTTAGTTTTGAGAACATGGAGAACCATGGCGAATCGATTAAAGCAGTATTTCGTTAACTAATCACCTGGACACCGCTTAAGGAGTTGATTACATTACTAGAGCTTTTTGGTGGTATTGGTACAGGTCTTGAAGCCCTATTACAATCAGGGATGGTGGTTCGAAGGTATTTCTATGTAGACATTGATCCTATTGCAAGGCAAGTGGTGGCATCAAGAATGAAGGAACTCACAGCTAGATTTCCATAATAGTTTGCAACCACCGCATGGAAGGCCAATTTCACGTTTTTGCCCTTTGACATACAACTAATTTAGAATAAGCATATGGAATTACTTGGCCCCGTGGACCTCATCATTTCAAGTTGAGAGTGTTAAGGATTTTTAACGGTTGGATTTGGAGAGGGCTTGAGTGACACAAGATTTGGTCTTTTCACGAACATGGTACAATTGATCACTTGGGTTCAATCCATTTTTCCTATGCTTGGTTATGTAATTGAGAACACCTTTTCTCAACTTGACTAGAGGGAGAAAGTCCAAAAGCACTACATGTTGGTCAAACATTACCTTGGAAAGCCATTCCTATTCGATGTGGCACAATCTGGTTCTTATGTGCACCGGCTGCGCAACAAATGGACCAACCTTGCACCACTCTTAGTTTTATAGTTGGCTCTAAGATACACCATCAGAACCCCAACATGCAGGTTTCTCACATATTGGATGATTAGAGCTCTTGCCAATTAGTTACAAGGCAAAAGAAACCTCCTTGGTTTCTTGCGAACATAATAGGAAAACCAAGAGGTGCTTGGCCCACCTTTGTCTCCTTTCCAAGAGCACACGCCTTTCAGGGAGATGGACCAGGCTCGGTGTATCGTCATGCTTCAGGCACTTGGGATGAACCAAGCCTAAAAGAAATAAAAAGGGTTATGGGGTTCCAAACTGACACTATAGTCACACCAAGGTGACTAGATTGGAGTGTAACGTTTTACTAGGGAGAGGCATGGACTTGAACTCCCTTACATGGTTGTTCGTAACCTGTGTATTCTTTCAAATGTACACAACACCAACACTGATTCAATTAGCTTGTAGTTCTGGCGATGTGACCACATGGCACCCTAACCAAATACACTTGCCTATCTCCAATACTTTACATTTCATTTTTAGTGTTGGGGGGGAGGAGGTACCATGTGATTTGATTCAAGTTGTTTTTGATACACCTGGAGGTACATCAACTTCTAGAGAAACAATTACAACCTTCTATGAATCTGCTTAGTTAGATAATGGAGAACCCAATACACTAGGTTCTTCAAACACACTTTCCAATTCCATTCCATGTGTTTCCAACTACCTTTTGTTATGGGGAACTAGCTCACCAAGAAGGAGAGACACCAAGTCATAAATTTGCTAATTAAATATGAGAATGTGTTTGCATTCTCAATGAAAGACTTAGGTAGGTGTAAGACCATGCAATTCTTTATAGACCTTATAGATGAAACACCCGTCTATCGGAGGAGGCATAGGTTGAGCAAACATGAGTGGGAACTAGGATGAAAGATGCAAAGAATTCCATGAGGTTAGTTTCATTCAACTATTAAGTTCTGATTTCATAGTCATTACAGTAATGCCAACAAAAAAAGATTCAACTGGATTATGGACTGAGAAAAAGGATGTGTGAGGATTATAAGCCTTTGAACTTGGTTACACCTCAGGACATGTACCCCATGCCCATCCTTGAAGAACTATTTGATAGCATTGGAGACTCAAACATCTTCACAATTATGGATCTAAGGCAAGGCTTCAACTAGATTATGCTTATTACGAAGGATCGTAAAAAAACGACATTCCATGGAAACAATAAGTTGTGGGAATGGCTTGTGATGCCTTTTGAATCGAAGAATGCACCTGTTTTCTTTCAACGAGTCATGGACCATGTTTTCGAAGGGGTAGATTTCCTGAAGTGCTCATAGATGATGTCCTAGTGCATAATAAAAGACTCTTGCAGCACTTGGCTCATTTTGAAGAGTTATTCAAGAGGCTCCATGAAGTCAATATGAAGATCCATCTTCAAAAATGTGAGTACACTATCATTTCAGTAGTCTACCTTTGACATAGAATTTTGCCAAATGGTATTATGGCTCATTGGGCCAAAGTAATAGCCATTTTGGAGATGCCCAATCCTAGTGATGTTCACACTTTGACGAGTTTCATTGGACTATGTAATTACTATAAGATTTATGTCCAAGACTTCAGTACTATTGCTCATCCTCTTTATGCATTGTTAAAAAAAGATGTTGTTTAAACATGGAGCGAAGAGGCTCAGGAAGCTTTCGACACACTCAAGGAAAAGCTTTTAGAGTTTCCATTTTGAGAAAACCTGATTTCAGCAAGGTTTTCATTCTACACACCAATTGGAGTGCTTTTGGTATTGGTGCTATTCTTGGCCAACTTGATGAGGAAGGTAAGGAATATGTTATCGCCTATGCATCTCAAAGTAACAACAAGGCTGAAAACAACTATTCTTCATACGAGGGGGAATGTCTTATTGTTATATGGACCGTCATACATTTTAGGCCCTATATTTAACATCGAGTTCATTTTGTATACCGATCACCAGCCTATCAAGTGGTTGATGACGAATGATAAACTTACTAGTAAATTAACTCGTTGGGCGTTTATACTTCAGGAGTATGAGTTCAAGGTTATTCACTAACCTAGTATTACACATCAAAACACGAATACCATGTCACGAAGACCCCTCATTACCTCTCAAGATTTTTCAGAAGCCATGCAAAACTTTGACCAGATTCCAACAGTACATGTATCTTATGCATCTAGTTATCTTGCATTACTACAATGTAACCTGGTTGAGCATCCCATTGTGGATATATGGGAGGGTTTGGACATTTTAAGATTTCTTCAGCATGGGGAATACCCTCCCCAAGTTACATGAAGTCATCAGGATTGCTTACAATAGTGGTCCAAACGCTTTTCATGGAGGGATAATCACTTCGTCCAATGTTTACCACAAGGCGATAGAGTTGTTCCTCCACCACATGAATGGCCTAGTCTTATTCAGAAAGTACACTTGGAGCTTAGACACTTTGGAGTTAAGTGTACTTATAGCCTTCTCACTCCTCATTACCATTGGAGGGGTATGCATGTTCAAGTCCGAAATGTCATTGCTAGGTGTGAACAATGTGATAGATGAGAACTTCTTTCTCCTTTTGACAGCTCACACTTTCTCCACTCCCTATTCAGGGCATGTTCTATCGCTGGTCATGTGATTTAGCTTGAGAGTTTCCATAAACCTCCAGGGGTAATGTCTACATCATGATTATGATTGAGCATTTTTCAAAGTGGGCCGAGTTTGTTACGCTATTAGACAAGTCATCACACAACATCGGCCAGGTTTTTTTACAACATGTCCTAAGTAGGTTTGGGGCTTGTGCTGAGTGCTTTACTGATCAAGGATTAAAATTCAGGGGAGAATTCCAAGACCTACTTGACCATGCTCTCATTGACCATCGCCAGACTTCAAGAGATCATCCCCAAGCTAATGGCCTTGCAGAGAGGATGGTTTAAACATTTATGAAGGGACTTCAGAAATTTACCTCATTAGGAACAAAGAGGATTGGGACCTGGCCCTCCTTTACATTGCCATGGGTTACAGGATGTCCAAACATGCCTCTTTGTCTCATTTCTGTTCTTACTTTCTACTTTTTGGGAGACATCCCATTCCACCCTCTTCCATTGCTGTTCAAATGGACCAAGTTGTGGACTTGGACTTTCCATCCATTTGGGCTAGGGTCATCGCAAATAAGGCTGTTCTATTCAAGAAGGTTATGGCCATGGCCATGGATAATTTGTCCATTGCACAACATTTAAACACTTTACGGTATGCACACACACAAGGTGGCAGTTACAAACCTAAGGTGAGACAATTTGATGTTGGTGACTTTGTGTATGTCCAACGACAACCTAATGATATTTTAAACACTTATTCTAGTTGCACTATCTTAAGGATTAAGGCAATCATGCTTTTAGGTTTGTTGGAGTTGTAAGGAGTTAATGGATGCACAATTCGAAATCACTCTAAAAACTGTGTGCCTTGCCACCTATCGACTTTGGATCCTACCATCATCATGTCAACTTGGATTCCTCCACTTGACTATCCATGTCAAGTATGTCAGAGGACAGACGATGCTGAATAGATATTGTTTTGCGATAACTATAATGGTGGATACCATCTTTTTTGCCTCAAGCCGGAGCTCATTGAAGTTCTCGTTGGCATTTGGTACTATTCATCATGTTCTCTTGCAACACCTTGTTTCTACTTAGACCATGCCACGCTTTTCCCGGCTCAGGTCTAGGGGGGGATATATGAGAATTTCATCTCAACTTCCTCTTGTGCATTATATATATATGTGCGTGCATCCCTTTTTGGTTGATTAGTTTCTACCTTTGATTGGTTTTAGCTTTGGGTTTAGTAGAGTTTACTATGAATTTACACCCTTACGACATTGTACATCATGACACTACACGTCACGACATTGAAAGCCTAAACATGCATATCCTCCTTTCATTGTTTAGCATATTAAAACATTCATTTTGCTAAGTTTTTGTATTACAACTCAAAACACAAGACAAATGAGTGTTATGGTTCTTATTGTGGTATCTCAATTGTGAATGCACCTTACACAATTTTATGCAAAATTGCATTGTGTAAGTTTTCTAGTTTTATTTGTTTCATCAAATATTTTTAGTCTTTTTTTTTTGCATGTTTTATTATTTCACATTAATTTCAAACCCATCATTTCTTAGGAGATAATGAAAGTACCAATAATTAGCATAATTTTGGTTTCAAATAATAGTAGTCAAATTTTTTATTTAAGCTAATAGGAAAGCTAAACCAATCAAACCTTGTTGTAGAACCATGTGGCTTTGGGCAGGGCTAAGTTCTGTTGGCCAACAAATGTGTCAGATACAACACTTGCGAGGGTGGGGTGGGGGGAAGGGTGGTGGGGGTGTTTAACAAGTTGCATATTGAATACCTACTTATTTTTCCCTCCTCCCTTGTTGAGTTACTTCATTGAATAGGTACAATTTGGGTCTTGTTTCCTGGTTTGTATAATGTTTTATTGAACTTATCTATCAATATAGGATTTCTCTAAATACCTACCATTTTAAGCGTTATTTGATCCTTGTTGTAGTGTTTTGTTAAATGCTCCACCGATTTGGGTCTCATTTCCTCCTTTCAAAAGTGATTTATTGCAATAAGGATTGGTGTCGTTGCATTAATTATTATATGCTTTAGAATGGATGGGCCTACACACTATGCAAGAGCCCAGATTCAAGCCTAAGCCAAGCCCATGTATGGTGAGGGTGGTGGTTTTGGGTTGTGTCATGTTCCTGCATGAAGATGTGTGAGATCTCTCACTTGTTCCACTATGTTAGTTAATAGTTTGACCCTTAAAGATGAGGTGAATGTTAATGTTCATTTTCAAGAGTTTAAAGTGTCCTAATTTGAAAATTTAAAACAAAAATCTTATTGCCCCAATGTGGAAGTATAGGGTACCCCTTGATGGTAAAACGGCAAATGTTTTTTACCACCTTTGAAAGGGGGTTGAAAGAGTTAGGTATGGCACATTTTGGGAGGGGGTTATATGGGGGCCTTGTATATAATTTTCACCATTGTCCAAGGGTATTTTATGTGTCAGAGGGCCATGGGGTAACTATGGATATGGTTAGTGAATGTTATGTGAATCGGTTCTAGATAATTCAAAAGAGCTTGAATATGTTTGGACATTCATGTGTTGTTCTGTGCCATTACTATTCAAATTTGGCATGCACCTATATGAGATTTTTGCATGTTTTTAAAAAGATCACTTTGTATGTAGATTTTTTTCTATGCCATGTGGTTTGCAATTGTCAAGTAGAGGTAAAGGGGATTTTTTTGGTGATGATACACAACCTATGTATGTAGAAGGCAACAATTGGTTGTCATGTATTTGAGATATTTCATGTGCACTTTTGGCTCCCAAAAAATTTGGGCACTGGGCACCTTTGGGTTTAGGCTCTTAGGGAGTTACATGTAACCATTTACTTTGACGGGGGTGAATTTTTAAAACATCATTGTGATTTAACTAACTTTATGTCTGCATGGTTGTTTTATTGAATTCAAATTCGTTTTATCATTGAAAAACTGAACATATAAATATAAAAAAGGCATTCACTTTTCAGTCCCTGGGTGTTTATGCAGCTCAGTGATTTGTTTTGTGATGAATTTTCATTGTTTTGAAAAAAATAAAATTGAAAAACGAATATTCTGTCGCAAATTCCCTTTTACGAAAAACTTCACTAATTAACAATTCAAAAAGTTGCCACAATTGCCTGCAATATGAAAGTGCATTTTCTACTTTCATATTTTGAATATTGCCAAATTTGGCTAAATATACTTAAGGATGATTGCCACTTGAGCAACATCACAAAATTGAAAAAAAAAAAGAAAAGAAAATCCAACACTCTACTGGTTCCAGTATTCAGAAATTTGCAAATCATGGTGAAAAGTAAAATATATTCTATGCATGAAATATTCATCAATGTGAATTGTTGGTAACAAATTTGCAACATATGTCACATGCAATATGTCAATTTACATAAAGAAATGGCAGAGGTCCTGAAGCTTGTTATATGTAGGGTAAGCACCTTGGTTGGGGCAGTCCTGAAATGAGGGACTGGGCATGACAGCAGCCCAGCCCTGTGATAAGTTCCAAATGCAGGGACTGCCCAAGTTTAAGGGCCTCACTTAGTGTAGAGAACGGGACATAATTTTTCTCTCTGAATTAATGGGATGAGAATTAAGATGGAAAATTAGAGTAAGCTTTTAGAAACCATAAGGCTTCCCCAAGATGGGATGGGAACTATTCTTTCAGTAATTTTGGGATCTTGTGATACCAACTAAATTTAAACCCATGCCAAACTTCATAAGGTGCCATCTTTCATAATTACAAAAAATTAACCATATTGTGACTATGATCAAATCAAAATTACTGGATTGGAGCATCAGGTAGCTTGTATGAAATACCTTATACAACTGAATTTTAAACTGTTTTGGTTTTAAAATGCATTTAACTATCAGGTATGAAAAACTCAAGCAATTCAAACCGCTTGGAATTGCAAGTTACAAAAGATTTAAATGTTCCTCATGATGGGAGTTTAGACTTTTAGACAATTGATTTTAAAGTATGTATTAAGACCAAGAAGGAAAATTTGTGATTGGGGGTTATAGTGTTCATACCCATTGACCCCATTGAAGATTCCAATCAATTGGGAGGCAAGATTTGTTTGCGCCTTTTTTTAACTATGGTCCACTATATGTTTCATCACACAATGAGGAAAAAACTACAATAATTTGCTGGTCAATTTTGGTATTCATTACGCATCATCCATTGTTTCAAGGATGTTAAAGACAACTCGTGTATCTAGAAGAGGAAGTTTGAGTGTTATGCAGACCTTTGCTGATTATGAACATGCTTTTGTGAGATCTGTGCAAGCTCCTCCTGGTGGAAGTTTTTTTCCACAAAGCTAATGACTATCTAAATGTGTTGATAGTGGGGGGTAAAGTTCTGGAGTGGGGGCATTCCCAATAGAAGGTGCCTCGGACAAGGCAGAGAGTCTGGCCCTGCTTTTGGGAACGTCCCCCACCCATGGGCACTGGATGAAGTTCTAAGAGATTCTCTTCTCAATGAAGAAGGAAGCACCTAGTTTGAATTGTTGGTGTTTTTGTACAAAGCAATAGATTTCTACCTGGTTTGATTGTTGTTTGTATGTAATGCACTAGACTTGTACCTAGTGTGATTGTTGGTGAATTTGTATGAAGCAATAAACTTGTAACTAGTTTGTTTGTTGGTGTTCTTCTACAGGCTTCTACAATTAGCTTTGAACATAACTTGCATGAGATCAACACTTCCAAGACCACACAGCTGGACAGAACTTCCCATGAGACGAGGGCTGTGCAAATCCCTAGTGGAGAAATTGGAAATATGTGACAATCCAAAACTCCAAAAATATGTGGCATAGTCAGACTTCATAGAAACCCCAGCTTGATCAGTTATGATTTCCAATCTGCTTGAGAACTCCTCCATGTGTTTCAATGTGGTAGAATCCATGTTTTCAAGTGACACAAATAAAGTCCAACAAACAAACATGGACAATCAATTCTTGCCATCACAAGCAAAGCATCACATCATCAGTATATCTAAAGCTGAAGAAGGTGTTGTCATGAGGGATTTGTAGAGTTCATTCTTCTCATGTAACAACATTTGCTTGAATCTCTGAGCAATCTTTAAAACTATTTTATTTGGTGAAACTCAGGTTGCATACATTCTATAGGTAGGCATGATGGCATTTGAAATACATGAATACTTTTGCAGCTTCAAAAGTTGATGGAAGTCAATGCCTACATAGCAACAGACTGAGATTGCAACAACTCTTGTTCACAGATACAAAAAGGGTATCTAGATGACATTTCATATGACATGCCAATGTCAGTAGGACATGGTTCTCATGAAAAATGAAACATCTTGTATGAAATGTCATATCTGCAATGTAGAGAGCACATTTGCTCAAATGATGTGCATTGTTCATGTCAAATGGACTAAGCTTTGTCCATTCAACATGCCTATGAAATGCCCATTCGACATCAACATGGATGTTGAATGGACTTATGTGATAACTCCATTTGACATCCATGTTGATGTCAAATGAACTGATGTGATGTCCATTTGACATTCACATGGATGTTGAATGGACTTGTTTATGTACATTAGACATCCATATTGATGTCGAATGGACTTGCATGATGTTCATTAGACATGCACATGAGATGTCAAATGGACAAATGACTTGGGGATGGATGAGATTTTTGACATGTCATTAGGACACATTCAAGACATGGGTTAGAACATGACAAATAACAATGTCCTTACGACATGGGTTGGGCTATGAAAAAAATATAACTCAAATACCCATCAACTTGTAATAATTTTATTATTTTTGTCAAACAAAAGCTAGAAATCACATAACTCAATCTTGCCGGAAGAACTTAGTCCCTACAATGTATCCATGTTCCTCCCCCACTAAATGTCTCATACATCTCATCAACCCACCCAGAAGCAAACATGAGAAGATACTCTAATCTACTATAGGCTTAACAACCCTGTCTACACACCCCTTCCTCTATCCTAGTGTTCACATTCAAGTTTTCTTCCTAACTGCTTTCCATCCCATGTAATACTCCTATGTTCGTCTTTTACCTCTGCTCTCCAATCCTCATGTAGCCTTCATAACTGTATTGTAAGTTGAGGACAAACTGGTGTCAACAACTTGACATCAATTACGTCCAAATCGTGAAGTGACCCACTAGCACCCGCATGCCACATTACACAATTTAACTCACATGTGAACAGTCTCTAGCCCATACATAATCTATGAAGTGACACGTACCAAGTTGGGAACAATGGCATAGTTGTTTTGGTAAACATGGCTGCTAGACTAGCCCAAGATGCAACCAATGAACATACAACTACAGCTCCAGCAATCACCACAAATCATGCAACCACACTCTAAAATTAGTAACAAAAAACCAATGTAACTAGACCAAACATAATCTAGACATTCCTCCAAACTATACAACAGGGTTCAACCATGCTATTAGGAGCCACACATGCCCCTTTACATCACTGCTTTATTTGTTTTTAAAAAATAAGAATTTTTTTAATACATCTTTCAAAAAAAATAAAAATAAAAACAAAAATATTCTCAATATTATTATGTTTTGAGGTGTATATTAAAAATATGTCGTTAATTTTTTTAAAAAATTGTGCTTTTAATGTCAAAATTGCTTTTATGCAACTTTTAAGCAACAAGGTTACAAGATGTTAAAAGTCCTTATACATATTTTTCACTTAATAGATTGATTCCAAATTTTTATGATATGTACATAATGTATTCACAATAACATTTCATAAAAAAAATTCTACTTATTATTATTATTATTTACAATCCAAATTTCAAAAAATTAAGTAATGGTTATGATTACTTTTGGTACATGTTAATATGACTACACCTTTTATTGCATTGACCGTATATCACATCCATTTGCCTTCATTTGCTAGCTTTTTCTTGCTTGGTTGGTGGTTCAAGCAAGTTTTGGTATTCATTGGTGTCTCCCATACTTTCTTCAAAAGTGACTGCAACTTCTTTGTCTTCAAACAAGATGTCCTTCTTCATCCCCACTGTGGCTATTCGAAGATATGGTTGTAATCCATCTTGAAAGAAAGTGGTCTACAAATTGTATTCTGCTTGATGCTAAAGGTAGTTTGCTAGTTTCAGTATATGTTTATATTATACTTCCATCTTTTCATCCTTGTCTTTTTTATCACTAGTAATGCCATGTACATTTGTTCATCTATTTGTATTTTTAAATAATGCTTACAAAATGTGGCATGGACCAACTCCTTAAAGCTACAAACTAAATGTGCTCTCATAAAATTCTTTCCCCACTCGGATATGGCATCATGAAGAATAAAACAAAACAAATTGACGATATCAACATCATTTTTCTCTTCATTGGCATGCGTGGCTTTATGAAAAACTTGTACATGAACATTGGGATCCATTCTTATGGTGTTGATGGGGTAGGGTAAGGATTTCCTACTTGGTGGAAGATTTGGTGCTATAGGGGGTTGAACATGATCCTATGAAAGGTACCACGAATTCTAGGTAGGCCCTATTCATGGTCTTGCTAGTCTTGTAGCATATGGTTTTAGATTTTGATCTCCTATGGGTTTGTTACTACCACCTCTTGGAGGGTCGCTACCACCACCTCTTGGAGGGCCACCACCACTGCCTCTTGGAGGGCCACCACCACTGCCTTTTGGAGGCCCACCACCATCACTCTTGAAAGGTACACCACCATTTTTGCTGATAGGTACAACCCGTCCATTAGTAGGTTGTCTACCGGTATCTCCAATCAGGGATGGTTTGCCCTTCCATTCTTGGTGTAGTTTTTTTTTGATAGGAACAATTCATGGCATCTTGGGGTTGTGCTTTCCTACAAAATAGCCTTCGTACTCATCTGAAGGTTCCTTATATTTATTACAATCCCTATTTGTGCAATTCTTGAAATTGGCTTTGGTGGTGTTATGGGGTTAGCTAAGGGATTGGAAATAGGAGGCCACATTGTACAAACACTCCTTATGCTTTTGTAACTATAATCAAAATATGGTGTAAAGGGTCCAATGTGAGGATACATTGAATTTTGAAAACCTACTTTTGCTCCATGACATTTCCAATAAGAGGATCAAAAATAGGTGGAATAATTAACTATTTATAAGCTACATGTGGTAATGTTGAAGGATAAATTGAAATTTGAACATTTGGGATTAAACTTTTAACAAATAATGATACCAAATAAGGTCTATGATCTATCAAGACTATTTGTGTAGGTAAAACATGACTAGATTAATAAAAATAATTGTTTGTTTGGTGACCCAAAACTTTGACAAAAGTACAAGCTAGAAATGCATGAAGAGAAGTGTGAATGTTAAAAACAAGGGTTATTGGAATTTCCTAATAGAATTCTTCTTCATCCAAAGTGCTCATCCTCGAGGATTTTATGCTTTATATTTCATCAAAAGGCTCTTTCCCCTAAAATTATGTAATTCATCAATTTGCTTCAAAGTCAATCAACTTCACTCTTTCTAGCATGTGGACTTGTCACAACAATCTCATGGTACCAAAAAAAATTATTTTTGGGAGGGTCCCAAATTGGTTCTCGTGGAGCTTCCTATTTGGTCTTAATGTGTCGTAATTTTGGTGGATGATTTTTGGTAGGTTGTATAGTTTTTGGTTTGATATTTTTGGTAATATTTTCCAATTCATTTTGCTCCCCACTATGAAAGGTCGTAGCCTCCTTTGAGTCAATCTTTCATTGCTTTAATCGTTTCAGGTTACTTATGTGGCCTACTTTAACACTTGCTTGTAAAACTTGCTCCATTCTTTTTTTCATACTCCTTGTTAGCACTATTGGCCTATTGTAAATGATTACAAAAAAGTTGTAATTTATGAGTTATTTTGATCTTTTATTTTTATTTGTCAAACAACAACAACAATAGTTCCATGATTTGTTTTGGTAGAGTCAAATAACTCTAACCAATATTTGTCCAAATAGGAACGATAATGAACCAAAAATTTTGGATTCATTATTTGTGATATAATGATTGCCAAATGTTAATACCACCTAGTGAATTACCAAGTTTTGAAAGGAATAAAATAAAGGAGTAGAATATCAAATCTTCTTATTCTCCTTAGGTAAGCAAAAATCTTCAACACAAAGGGACTATCAAGTCTTAGTAAAACAACTTCATAAATTCTTACGTTAACAAACTTGAAATAAATACAAGGAAAAGAACTTGCATACAAAAAAATCATAATACTCAAAACACATGTAGGAAAAAACTACACATAAACTTTTGCGTACAAAATTATAACAATAAAAAAATAATTTTACTCCAGAAAATATTCCCTATACAATTCACAAAGGGACAAAGCCTTAAGTACCTCAAAAAAGAAAGTTAGAAACGGTGAAACGAGTAGTGAACCTAATCCCAAAAAAATTAGTCCTAAATATACACACTCTAAACTAGTAGTAAAAATCAGTTTTGGTGATAAGGTTTTCGATAGAGGAAATTTGATAAATCTGTTTCAGAGGGAAATTTGATTTCAATAAAATTCTGGCAAAAAATCCGGTTTCTATAAAATCTACCTTCAATAAACACGCTAGTGATATCCTGCAATGATGATGGGAGAACATGGCAATGGCAATGGATGGTGGATTGAAACATCATGATGACATCATTCATTGCATGTAAAAGCAACATGGCTCCAATGCCGAATATCTTTTAGGCGTTCTGCCTACTCATGCTTGTTTTTCCCTATTTTTTTTACATATGCCTATCGCCTTCCAAAAAACTTTAGTGCTTTTTGGTGATTTTTTGCCTGGAAAAAAAGGCTGGCCAACAGTGGGCTCCAGTTTTGGAAATAATCATGGTTGTGGGGCACATCATGTCCTAGAATATGCATTTTCCCACCTAGTTCATCCATTGAGTGAGGGAAATCTTGCACTAATGTGTGGCACCAGGAAATGTGTGGAACTAACTTAGGACTCAAATTTACTTTAAAAAAAGAACTGGACCTGGATTTTGGATTCCATTTATCTTTGGAACTAGAACCCAAACTGGGAATACTCTAATTCATTTTTCAAAACTAGAACATGAGGTTTTTCATAAACAGTAAAAGAGCTGCCCAACACTAGTTAATATTGAAGCACGTGGGCAGCTTCAATACACGTCTACTGAATAATTAATTAATTTAGAATATTCCATTTTGAGATATAGAATATTCCAAAAGATTCTTTAATTTTCTTAACAAATTTTCTTTTGAGGAAAATAACTTTTGAAAATGTCAAAACATTTCTAAAAATATATAATTTTGTGTGCTGAAGCTGCCAAGGTACTATAGCCAACCTGTTTTTCACTGGCCCTAAGGACAAAAATGGAGTCTGAAATGATTTGTACAAAGGAATAGGTAGTGGGTTGCCAATAACTAATCTGTTAGCTACACCTTCATAACCCAAGTGTCCACATCTCATTTTGCCAAGTGTGCCTTGCACTTAGGATAAGTTTCCTTGTCTTCTATTGAGCCACTTTCCATCTGCAATTATTTTGGTCAAATTATGGGTGAAAAGGTTTTTATGTTCACCTCCCTATTTTTCAGACCACTTTGAAAGAACCTACACCTGACGGTTTCAGGTGAAGAGAGTTGTACAGCCCGTTGTGACCTTCACGAAGCCAGAATATCTTTGCACTTGTACAACCAGTTTTTGAACTAAGGTGCCACTATAACCAGAACAGTGGGAACTCTGCTACAAGAGTGGGGCCAATATCTTAACCTTTTTACACAAACACCCTCAACTATTTGAGTGGGGATAGTCCAAATAATGTGTGAGTCATGGGAACACATCCTTAGCAATATTAGCTATTGGTGGCCATTAGTGGATGCATGCAGAATTGTCATGGCTGTAAAATCACTAGCAACTACTAATTCACCTCCCAATCAAGCAACAGGGGAGCCCAAATGGCCTTCCTTGCTTATAAGTAGTTGTGTTTTAAGATCTGATTCTGGCATTGCACAGGAGTCATGCGTTAACACACAAAAGATCAATCTTAAATCTAGATATTTTGTTCAAAATGACAAGATTTTATTTTGTTCAATGATTGCATTGGAACCATGGTTTGTGTATTCAATTTTGTGATATAAAAAAATTGGTGAGTTTTTTTCAATCATTTAGTTGGATTCGCATATAGCCAAAAAAAAAATTCCCAAGGCTTTGTAAAAAAAATGACAAAATTTGTTGAAAAAGTCACTAATTGAAATGTCTATGGAAAAATCAAACAAAGTGACTGAAAAACTTAGTTGACATTGCCCATCACTGTGTTGATGAGTAGATGGATTAACTATTGAAATAACCATTGGTTATTACTAACTAATTGTGATCAACAAATTCTAACAAGTCACCAAGATAGAGAAGGGCCTATCTTTTAGCCTTTCCCATCAACCCTTTAAGCCTTTCCCATCTGGCAAAATATAGCCAAAAAAAACACTATAGATAATTATAGGGTGAGAGGTACATGCAAAAAAAAAGGAAAAACTAATTGCCAAATCATATAACAACATCTAGCAATGTAGTGAAATGACTTCATTGGCCACTAACCCTATTGCCATCATTTTTCAATCATCCACAATTGTCCATCCCCATCTTATGCCATCACCATCATAGGATGTAGTCATAATGGTTGATCATGGCCATCCATAGTAGCCAATTGTGGCTAAGGTTTGGTGTCGCCAACTAGTTTGCTAAGAAGGGTAGCATTTGTTGCCATCATTCTTGTTTTCACAAGTAGAGCTTGTCACCCGCTTGCTTCATTCAAGTAGAAAATTGTTTAGGCATGTAAGCAAAATAAAATGAATAATTTGATTACTTTGTCAAAGTTGGAACAAATAGATTTAAAATAACAACAAAACCCATTATAAAATTGTGGAACATTGAATGTTTTCATTTCAATAATAAAAAATAATAAATTACATTAATGTGCATTGATTTTCATATTTCAAATTGCAAAAGTAGGTTTTAAATAGGTTTTTCAAAATACAAATAACTTTTGACGTCTATTTTTCAGTGTGGGCTTTTGGTTTCAAATAGGTTTTTACAAAAAGGAAATACAACTTTTTTTTATGACTTGCTAAACCATTTGTTGATATGCATTTCCTAACTTATTACATATCAATTTCATTAATTTTTCTAACCAAAAAGTAACTTTGAACACATTTATCAATTAGTTTCAAAATATAATATTTATTTATTTTTATAAATAATTAAAAAAAAACTTACTTAGAATTAGATTCTTATAAACTTAATAGAGCAAATTAATGTTACTTGACACATACTTTCATTTAATTGATGTTATTTTATGGTAGTTATATGAATGGAACAAGGTTGAAGTGGAGACATCTACCTTTTTTGTTTACTTTATTTTGCTTTGATCCTTAGTGCCACCATTTGGACATATTCACAATCAAGGTACCCCTTTTCGACACACAATTTTGTATTTTATATTTTCCAAATACAAAATTTAAATGGAATAAATTTAAATGAAAAATATTGGATAATTCAAATGATGATAATTTGCATCGTGGTGGTGATTTTTCACATGTAGATGTAATTATGCATAATGGTAAAAAACCAAAAATGCAAAAAATGAGTACATAAGTTTTTATATACAATTGAACATGTTTTCTTGCATGAAAATTTCCTTCACATTTTTCCGACACTTGGGGCCGCAAAATTCTAAGCTTAGTGAATACAAAAAGTAAACCAAATGGCAAAAAAAGAGAATCATTTTCCTTGTTGCCTTTTTTGAATGGATTTTGTAGCTTTCAAAACTCTTATATCATATAGTATTAATCAAATGCATTATATGAACATTGCTAAACATAGATGTATGCCTTATTTATCCATGAAAAAAAACTGAAATCAATTACATTGTTTAAAACATTTCGTTTGATTCCTTTAAGATGAAAATCACAATTAAAACAAGGATTCAAATTATTTAAAAGGACTATATTTTATATTTAATATATTTTTGGATTTTTTTATTAGATTAACATGACATCATTTTAGTTATGGTCATAGACTAATCCATTATAATCATGAAATAGTAAATGTAATAAAAATTCAAAATAGTCCTTTGTAGTCCTTTTTTTGTTAGACCATCTTTTTGAATACCTTGATTGTGAATCAACCTATTTAGAATTTTCAAGGTAGAGATTTGTAGATCATTGTATTCACTAGTAGCCAACCACAATTTTCATTATGCAATGTGCAATTTGGGGAAATGTTTTCAAATTTTTTGTTTAAATTGAGACTGTGAATGAATGTTGTCACAAAATGGAAAGGGATTCTTCCCAAATGAGATTTGGATTTTTACCGAAAGATTTGGAAGTTGCTTTCAAGTTGAAAAATGTACATTTTCAAGCTCCATATTTTTGGATTTGAATTTGTAATGCACTTAAGGTTTTGCATTTTTTGTAATTGGAGGTCATGTGTGTTATTTGGGTTTGAGCTTTGGTATCGTGCTTTCTTGCGTCTTCTTTATGTTGTGTTTTTTGGTTGTGTTTGTGATGTGTGTGGTTAGTAGGACCATGAAGCAAAAATTGTTGGAGTCAGTGGCAAGGTCCATAGCCAAATCCAAGCTCGCATTGTTGTGGTACTTTTCTAGTAATAGAAATGCGTGGAATGTAGAACCTTTGTGATTGGTTTGCGATTTAATGCGATTGCCTTTTGATGGCGATGGCCCATCAAAATCTTCAAGGCCAATTGTTTTTGGGCCACATTCTTTTGAACCATCCATTAATGCATTGCCTTCAATTTCTATTGGTGGGCGTTTTGACATTTCTATTTCTTTTTAGTTACCTTCTCATGCAACATTTTTTCTTGGGTTGCTTTTTGATGCAACCATTTTGTTTCTACCATTTGTGCAACCTAACTCAAGTGACAACTTGCATGTTGACTCTCCCATGATGTCGGATATGGTTATTGATTTGAGTGATTTGCTTGATATAAGGTTAGATCTTGATTTGTTGCCTTGTCCTCCACCTCATAAGTTGAAGAAATTTTATGATCATATTTCAAACTTTCAACTTGAGTGGGTTGTTAAGTTGTTTTATGTTGAGGGTGTCCTTGCCATTGATGATGTTCTTCACAATGTTAGATGCAAGGTTTGTAACATTATTAATAGGAAGCCCTGCTTGCTTACTCCCAAATGGGATACACTAATTAAACATGAGGGCAAGAGGAATGTAAAAAAGGACTTCTTGAAGCTAAATATCAGAAAATGAGATTGGTATAGTAGCAAGACTTGTAAACACAAAAAAAAACCAAATTTTATTTTCTACTTGAGCACCTGCTATTATTTTACAACAAATGAACAAGAATATTCACATGGAAATGGAAAGAAATAAGGTCCAATTTGCCACATTAATCTTGGAAGGGGGTCGTCTTATGGTAGAGTATGAGAGTAAGAAGGCATTATATTCATTCATTAATGTGCCTAAAAGCCCCAAAATGCATTGGTTTGATACTATAGGTTGGATAATGGTAGAATTTATGTATGTTCATGTGACTAAAGTTATTGTGGCCACTATTTCCATTGCTAACTATGTGGCCCTTACATGTGATGAGGTGAACATTATGGATAATGGGAGTTGGATTTCCATACACACATATGTGATGCAAAATTGGGTGAAAGTTCCCATGCTACTTTCTCTCTAGAATGTTGTTAATGGATCAGGAGTTGATAACCTTATTGTTGTGATCATGGGGGCCTTGTAGAAAGGAGGAGGGCTTGAATCCAACTTTTCTATTTCAGAAATTGTTTTGTTTTGCGGTTGATGGGGTAAGTACATTCCAAGGCACCAAAACTGGTGTCATTAAACAAATCAACACAAATTATGCACCTTTTTCCATTGGTGTTCATTGCTTGGCTCATAGAGGCAATCTTGCATTCAAGGCCTTGTCAACGTTGGGAATTGTTAGTATTATAAAAGATTTACTTCAAAGTTGTCATGCATATTTTGCTCATAGCCCAAAAAGGCATTTTGAGTTCACTAAGCTTATTAATATGATGGAAACAAAGGGGCTTAAAATGCTCAAGAATGTGAAAACACATTGAATATTTTTGTTAGATCCTTTAAGAAGAGTTCTTGAAGAATACATGCGACTTTTGGCTAAGATGGTTATGGATAATTTAAGCAACCAAGTTGCCAAGGTACCTTGCTTTAACCTTTTTCTTAATGTCTATTGATTTGAACTTTGTATTTTGTGGTTTTTAATTTTTTTCAAGTTTGTTGATACGCAAAACTAGTTGCATTTGTAGGTAATCTCACATTGCTTGTTGATCCCTACTACATGTTGGGAATGTGTTGCATCATCCTTTTGCTGGATAAGATTATTTATTTTATAGTGCAATTTGCACAACAACATGATGTTTTCATATGTGATTTATTGGTTACTGTGAAGATTTGATAGGGGCAAAGACTATTCTTTGTATAATGATGCCAATTCCTCATTTTCCAGTGATGAGTTTTGGGCATTTAAAGGTTTCTTAGATTATAACCATGAGCACAATCCACATGAAATGGGTGGCAAATTTAAATGACTCTAATGAACAGTTTTTTTTCATTGTGAATGGTGAAAAGCTTTGGGCCATGCATAATGACCTAGTTTTAAAATTATAGATAGTTATGATTCGCAATTCCTTTCAAACTTTGATTTCACGAATGAAAGCATAGTGTTCAAATAAGGTTTTTCAACTATTTTGATATTGGTTTAAATGTATTGAATCTTAATTTGTGATTTTGTTTTGGGATTGTTGGGTATTTTCTCAATGTTAACTTGTTGATATTGGTTCATAGGTGCAACTGCGCAGTTGATCAATGAGTTAGACAACCACTTCCCTCATTGTGCCTTGTTTGATGCCATGGGCATTATATATCCACAATATTGGTTGCAGCCTCAATGTGAGGAAAGCTTTGCAAAACATTTGGAAGTTTTGAAGGCATGGTATTGTGAACCAAAGATTTTGTGATATGGTGAGTCAAATTTTGTAGTTCACCTTTTCCTTAACTGTTGGCAGCTTGATGTTGAATAGGGTATGTTGAAGTTATGTATGAAAAGCAATTTCAAGGCTGCCATGGAACCACCATTTGATCTCAATTGATTGACATGCATTTGGGGGATAATTCATGCATTTTGAGTTTTGACATTCTTTCCTTGAGGATCTTAAGTTGGGAGATGGCCATACTTCATGTTCTAGGGAATGTTGTTTTTCATCTCTAGCCTTTCTAAAGAGCAAGTTGCGGGTTACTTTAAATCCTCATCTACCTCTTGTAGTTGGCATGTGCAATCAAAAGTTCTTCACTTTAAAATTTTTTCCATATTGGCGATATATTTAAATTATTTGTTAAATGAGCTGGCTATCCTCTGTTGGGCAATGTAGGAATGTAGCCAAGTTCTATGTGTTGCAGCAGAAGTGTATGGCAATTAGAGGGAAAAAGAGCCATGCCATTATTGGCTACAACCAAAGGTTATAAATAGACTTTAGGCTAATGTCAAGTTTGAGATGGTGCTTAGTCTGGCTCCCTTACACTGTGAGTGTGAAGCAAACTGGCTATCATAGAACATTCTGCCTAAAAGTATTGTGCAACAAAAATGCTCAAGTTCATATCGTGAATTGTAACAATTTCATTAAGCTTACAAAGATAATGGAAACAAAGGATAATGGAAACAAAGGAGCTGCACAGCAACATAGAACATAAAATAAGATTGGAACTTGAAATTGCAAGTATGAAGGAGCTAGTACTTGGGTTGATGTAGGAAAAAAAGGGTTCATATGAAACTATGCATAGAAACTACACCATCTCTAGCATCTTTGCAATAACACCATAGCGGTCTATTCCTCCAATCCAAGCATCAAATGCGGTAGTTGGGACTCTGGAGTCCAAGACTCCTGTAGCCATGTGGGCACTTTCTCAAAAAATGAAAAAAGGGCTATTTCCCATGTTATGAACATTAGAAGGGCTAAGAGTGTCCAGGCCTGATTTCCCGGTGTAAAAATCTCATGTCGTAGAGAATATTGCATCCGCTGGGCATTTCACTGGAGTCACGAGTGTAATGCACGCTTTCCCATGTGATGCACACTTTCCCATGAAATGAATGTGAAAATGAAAAGATATACCCTTTCTTCAGGCAGAGGAATGCCTTGCATGTTAGGCATTCTTTTAATTTTCAGCCCTAGGTCTCAGGCCCTCAGCTTGTCAGGGCTCAAATTAAAGAGCGCCCTCGACTCAGGGCATACCTCTACACCTAATGCCTTTCACTCTCTCTTGATAAACCCTAAACCTGTACCTCAAATCCCAAAAGGTTTGAAATATAGGGCCTTGCCTAGAGGTAAACTGTCTGGGCTAATAATTTAGGGTGTCCTTTGAAAGCACTTTTTTTAAGGCTTTTTCCTAGGTGGGACAGACAGCCGTCTGCTGGTTCCACTTTTGGTGCAGTCAGTTTCACTTCTAAGATGAACAAACACTAGAGAACACACTTGAGAGACTTGAATCAGTAAAACAGAAAACTTGTTACAATCTGGAACAGGCCCTGGTAAAACCTTTTACCACATAACAGAACTGCCTCTAGATTGTAAAGGTATAGACCTGCCTATATTTTCAGGCTGTGTTGACAGAATTGGTCATGGCAGCCAATTTTGTCAATTTGCAACAACCTCAAAGAGAATTCTAAGTATATTTATAGGGCAGATTACATTTAGTAATCAGGATTACAAAATGAACCCAAGGGTGGAGGGCGTGGGATTGTAAGATCCCTAGGGTGCCGGATGTAAGCCAATAAGATCTTTGGAAGGGAATTTTTTTCAAAAAAACCATTGATTACCTCAGTTGTTACACAGGGTAAGGCTTCGCCTTCGGTGCTCACACAGTAATTCCCTGTTAGCAGGGCGTTACCCTATACCTACCTACCTATACCTATTTACGAACCACCTAAGCTATGTTGTGACCTATTACGTGCCCAGTGAACGTCCAGGTCCTCTACCTACTGCATCAGGTAGCTACTGCTGATCAGCCTTTCTTTTCTTCTTTTGGCGAAATCCTTGAGTGTTGGGAAATTCAAAAAGGAGCTAGTACGACTCATACGTACAGAGGATTTTTTGGAAAAATTTGCCCAAAGTCGCCCGAGAAGTTGCCGGGGAATTGTTTTTTGCGTGAAATTGTCAGATTTTAGACAATAGGTTGGACACAGTGTCCCCAAAATATAGCAGGATTCTTAGATTTTTTTGTACTTTCTTCTCTGACTAGTAGCCAAATTTGGCTAAGTCTTCTTGTGGTTGATGGTCAGACAACCTATCTCACAATATTTTTAAAAAGAAGAGAAAAACATCTCTGCTACTGATATTTTCCGAAGCTTCGGAAATTCTGTGCAAAAACGCAAACTTCGCGAGAATCTCGATCGGGCCGCGGGGTCCACTGGCGAAATGTTGGGATGGGAAAGGGGAGAAGGCAACCATTGGACACAGAGAGATTCGGCGTCATCCCTCTTACTCATGTTATCACAAGGAGCGGCAAAATAATAATAAAAGGTGGATCGCTGCTTCCACAATTTACCCATCTGAGCATCATCTCTAGTTGCAGCTTTTCGCCTGATCCTCTCTAGCTCCGGCTGCTTTCGCTTCTTCCAGTCATCATAGTCACCAGTTGCATCATGTCTTGCGGTAACTGCGACTGCTGTGCCAAGTGCGGGTGCAAGGCTGCTTGCAAGTGAGTTGTTTTTGTACTCCCACCTCCCTTACTGGTCAAATTTTTCTTCGTGTGATCGACATGCTTGCAAATGCTTCTTCTCACTCTCATGTGATGTTACTAGCTTCATGGCATTGATTATCATTAGCTTATGATGCAGTTATGAGAATTACTTTTTGGTGGGCGGGGATTTTGATCAAGCCTTAATATTTGGTCGAGAATCGGAATTGATTTCCTTGCATGTGTTGGGAATCGGGATGACTATGAAGTTGTTTGCAGAGATCATCATTTTTCCTGAGTAGTCATGTATGTTGTACGTGATTGTTGACTAGCTTGTGCATAACTCAAGCGGGAGTCCTTTGTTGTACCATTCTCTTGAATAGGCTGGCAGGAGATCTTAAAGTAGAGTTCATGACGTGAGTCGAAGATGTATCTGATAGCACCCTCATACGTAAGCAGAGTAAGGAACTCGACATGTGCTCTCAAATGGGGACTCACGCATGTTTTTCTGTATTGGAATGATTTCTGTGCAGTTGCGAGAATTCGTTTTCCGAGGGTGCCTCTGACATGAGGAGGTATATAAGTCTCCGCTGCATCCCATTCTTCTTTGCTTCTTTGTTTTGTTGCTACATCGTTCAGAGATACCTCTCATCTGCAATTCGACAGACGACTCCTGCATGGGATAGTCTAGTTGCGCTGTTTCTAATCGTTAATAAGCCAATTAAGTTCTCTTGTCTACCTTCAGCCGGGCGTGTCTTATATATGCCTCCTTCACCCAAAACTTGGTTAATACAACCGCAATTGTAGCACTTGATCTCAAACTTACTGCTCAGATCCGAGTGAGATCACGAGTTACGCTGCTCATCAAAGTAGAAATCGTAGTGCCCCTGGAATCACCCTTTATTGATGTCCAGGTCTGTTAATTAGAAGCTACTTTCTTGTGTCTGTGTGATCTGTAACTCAGGCATCCATTCAGAACTCGATGAATACCGCTCCTCAAAAACGTGCAATTGGTCCTTGTTTTTTCGGAAATAGTTCGTTTCTGATGTCCAGATTACTGCAACACTTCCCAAAGTTTTCATATTCATCGTAATAAGCTCACAAAATTTACTAACGTACTGCCTGCTTGATGATCTACAGCTTTACGGCAGCTGCCGAAACAGGGAAGTGCGGGAATTGCTCGTGCCCGCCCGGCACCTGCGCCAAGGACACCAAAGAGATCGATACGGTTACCGCAGCTGAAGACACCGGAAAATGCGGTAACTGCTCCTGCCCGCCAGGCACATGCGCCAACAATAAGGACTGATCAAATGGGCCTCTAATCATCATCTACGTAAGTGTATGCCCCGGAATAGCATGTAGCACTTACAGGGATTCTGAATATGGCAAGCAAAACAAAACAAAAAGAGAATATTATCTTACGATCAGTACTACTGTTGGATGTGCTGAACGAAAATTAGCACTATTGTAAATTAGGAGGAAAAAGGGGACCATGTTGCGAGCTAGTTTTTACGTAGTATTTCTCTCCCGTTTTTCTTAAGTAGTGAAGAGAAGGATGCAAGTTCAGCATTTTGGTAGCTGGTGGTGGGTAGTTAGTGTTCATCAGCTTGATGGATACGTATTCTAGCTTGATTCATCTACTGAAACGTTTGAAATCTTGCATCACTCGGGCAGCTGATCCACCTGTTCGGGAACCTTCAATGTAAGTATCTCAGAGCTTTGAGAATTTGAGCAAGCACTGTAAACTTGGCTTTGGGAATAAAAAACTGTTCCAACTTATTTAATAATATTTGTTGTGTAAGATCTCAAGGCACTCCAACATCTCACTAAGTTTCCATTTCTTTGCAGTCTCGATCTCCTTTCTAATTTTGGCTCAGGCATCATTTGTTGATTTTTGATTGAACAGTTTTTTCTTTTCTCTTCTTCTTCTTCAACCGGATAAATTCTTGTAGCGACAAGTTACCGATCGTCAATCTTGGGCCACTTGCCATGACTTCCAGTTTTTGAAAAAGTACGAGCTAGGAATGATATATTCTTGTTCTCTTTGAATCGCGTTTGTGGGCTTTTGGCACCTGCATGTTGTTGTAGCTTTTGAGAACACAAGTTTGGAGTCTAGCAAAAAGGGGAACATGATTCTCTTACAATTCACCGGACTTGTTGCATTTTTTCTCTATTGCAATTTTTTTCTCTTGTCTAGTGCTGTGAGCTAACTAGCTCTTGGTCATCCTGACTCCATAGCATATTATTCTGATATTTCTTTTGTCTAGCCACCTTTTAGCAAAGATTTTTTTGTTTTTTGTTTTGCCTCTTCCAAATGTCAAAGTACCTACTACTTCTAAAAGCAGGCAAGTTGGAGGGAATCTTGGCCCCACAAAACATCGATATATAGTCCACCCATCAAACCCTAAACTTACACTAAACCCTAAATTTACTCTAAAACCTAAAATGAGGTGATTTTGAATATTTTTTTGGAGTGTCCAAAGGCCCATGGGTGATGCACAGCAAATGACAACATGATCCACAAAAGAGAAAATTGCTAAAAGAAAGTTCATAAGCATTCATTTCTTTAATTTATGGGAATTTTACATTTGAACTAGCAATGCCTTTTCCTATGCTGTTTGTTTTAAAGTACTTGTGTATTCCTCATATTTCAGGCTGTTCAAGGAAATGCTGTACACCATATTTGGTGATCTTGCATGAGTGTTTCATTTGTAATTACAAGTAAATTCCTCAAATATTTGGGGTTGTTGAAGAAAATGCCATAGTCCATATTTGGTGACCCTGGGTGAGTCATGTCTGGAACAATTGCACGTTTGAAATGATTCCCAAAGCTTTGGTGAAAACCAATCCCTCAGTTCCTTTTCCTATTGAGTTAGCTTAAATTAGATCAGTAGCAGGAAATTAGAGTCATCCTGTGAGAAAATTCCTCCTCTTTTAACACAATTCTTGTCTATGGTTTCATCAAAACTTCCTAATTCAAATCATTGTTTGAAGGGCCACACATGTGATCCTGGAAAAAAATAGCTTACTTCATACCCATCTGCTCTTGGTTAAGAATCTGGCTTTGGTCCAGGCATTACCAAATCTATAAGCAGAAGACAAATCTACACTTGTGGAAACATTGATGACTTTCTTGAGGAGCTCTCCTAATAAGAACAACAGAAAGGCCATGGTGATCCTTGTCTCATTAGCAAAGAAGATCCTTTTCTGACAGAATAGTCAACAGCAGCACTCAAAAAGAATAGTAGAGAATAGAGAGAGATAATTCTTCCACACCAGGGGTCCGCGTTACTCCATTCATGATCTGGTGCTTGTGTGGTAGGGAGCAATTTTAGAAAAAAAACAGTTTTTTTCTGAAAGACCCATACATTGGTGTGCAAATCTGTGGGCCAGAGGTCTTTTACGGCAAGTTTGGATGCACTATATAAAAGTCAAGCACGCGCTGCAGGTGTGTATTATAAGGCAAAACTTTGAACAAGATTGGATGTTTGTCAGCTATGTCAACTTCAAATCTTTTGGGTAGGGATTTGCTCACCATAGTATCTTTCTTGTGATAAAGAAGCAAATATGATCGGTTCAAGGTTGGTTTTAGAATATTAATAGAATATATAAATCTGAGGGCATAAGTAAGAGGACCTTGGGGTTACCTATGAAATGTTTTGGTTGTACAATATGTTGTAAGTTTGTCAATGATTCTCCTAAATATTGTACTTGTACATCATGGCATCTCTATGGCCTCTTGACTAGCTCAAACCATGCACTCAAAGTGCATTTTAGCTTTTTGGTGGTCAGGATCATTGTGAGGAGGGTAATTGTAAACACACATGTACTCATAGTGCTAATGTTTTGGAATTTACACTTACCATGCCCATGTTGTAAGTGCTTTCTTCTACATATTCAGAGTCACGTCTAAATGTTTTTGGCAAGGTAAGTGTAAATGAACTAGGTTTTAAAAAATAAGTTTTTATGGGATGCGTCTAATGTCCCACAGGCCTGTCCAGTCTAGGCGATCAGAGGCAGCGTCGCCTAAATTACCTAAATGACCTATCGTCGGCGCGCCTAAATTAATGAGTTACGTGTTTGGGGGAGCGTGTGTTGAGGGTGGTCCTATAAGCGCCATTCCTTGCTGTTCTACGTCGTATAAGCGCCATTGCTTGCTATTTTACGTCATTCTACTCCATTTCATGGGTTCTAATCGTGCTTCTGAGTATGTGAAGGACAACGATGTCCGCTTGGGTTTGAGGGTGTCTACCAGAGCGGCGAATGGTGGGCCGCAGGTCACTGGACTACAATGCCGTTTTTGTATTGCTTTTGGCTGCAAGGAGAAGGTTGGCGCGAAGCGCCAGGCTTTGACTGTTGTTCAGGGATGGATGCGCCCCTTCTGTTACGACAACATTGAAAGTCATGTTAGCGGCCAGCACCCAACAAAATGGGTCGAGTACAAGCAGCTCGATTCGATTGTTGATCGCCAAGCATTCTTTGACGATGTCCCGATTGCATTCAGAAATTCTATTAAGGCACATTTCCCGTTTTCATCTCTTGGCACTGAACGTCAAATCGTATTCGACATCGAGAAGGACATCGTGGATGTGATCATACGCGGCATGATGTTTGACCCTGCTAACATTGTCGGTAGCGATGCGGACGGTGATGCGGATAGTGATGCAGAGGAAAATGATCCTGCATTCGGCAGTGACGCTGAGCGCGATGCTGTACTTCGCCGACGTATTCAAAAGGCATTGGCAAAAGAACGAGCGCTATCATTATTTTAGCGCGTGGATCAGGAAGAGGAGGAGGAGGGCAATGCAAGTTATTCTTATTCGGTCATTATCCCGAAGTCGAAGTAGTATTCCAATTATTTGTCCGATACGTGTCATGTGGCGCATCTTTTCGGTTGGCGTCCAACATATTGAGCTGCACGTACGATGTGCTGCACAACCTTGTTTTGCGTGTTTGCTTTCGCCATGATGTCGCCAACTACATCAGAGTTGTGTGTGTTGTCAACCTGCAACGCATTGCTCGCCATCTGAGCTGTGCATGGGCATTTTCAATTGCGTTGGATTCTGCAACTCATCAAAACACATCGTATCTTGATGTGCGCTTTCGAATCTTCATGCCAGCCTTCTATAACATTGTTAACCTGCATGCTGTTGCGCTTCCAATGTTCGATTGGCACACTGGCGAGGTCATGTTCCAAATGGTTGTATCTTTCTTGGACGTTCTTTGCCCCGGTTAGAAGGTTCATCTACTTGGTGTGTCTTCTGATGGAGCCCGCAACATGACTAGTCATGTTTCTGGTGTTGCCACTCGCCTCAACAACGCGATGCACAATGAGTGCCCTCTTACTTGAGTTTGGTGTGGAGCGCATCAATTAGATCTCGTTATGGAACACATCATGGACACCATCGTGAAGGAATGTTTTTTTACTGTCATGACCGGATTTATCACCCACTTGACACGGTAGTTGAATCTAATTGCGAATATGAAGACAACGTGCCCTCGTGTAGTCAATCGCTGGCTATCCACAGAGAAGGTCATTAAGTGGTTCAAGATTCATCGGCCACAGTTGCTCGCGCATGTTGAGTCTAAGCAGCCACCTTCCGCTCCACCTCGCCTATGGTGGGTGTCTTTCCTTGCCATGCATCACTTTACCTCCAGGACGACAATCACGTTTTGCACGATTCGGGGATTAACAACGCTGTTGGATCAATAGCAAGCTGCCCTGGTTGGTCTCGTCGCCTCTCTCATGGAGGATGTTGGTGTCACTGGGCCGTTCATTGCTGAAGCAATTGCAAATCTCAACGCATCGAGTCATGTCATCAGCGATTGCTATGCAGTTCCATTGTCTTCTGTCCGTGAGTTCATCAGCGGCCTAGCTTCTTGGGTTGATTCTATTGTTGACGAAGCCAATGAAGGCCAACAAAACGAGCTCTTTAACAACATCGCTTCTATTTATGTCACCGCCTGCAATCGTATCTCCGAGTTGTCTACCTATCGCGATGAAAACAACAACCCGTTAGTTGATCCATCGTCATTCCCACCAGTGTTACCGCACGAGCTCATCAAACTATCCGCTGCTGAGTTTATTCGCAAGATGCGCCGTTACAGCTACCGATTGGAGCAGCGTTATTCGAGTGAGCATATCGACACTATTGCCAACAAGCACAAGCAGCTGCTCCATGCTTACCGGACTGAGCAAGTCCTCAAGCAGAGCATCAATGCGTTATCTAGTCAATCAGCCTTCAAGGATGGGTGGAGTCTACTTGGTCGCCAATTCCCGAACTTGATGGAGTTCTGTGGTGTGATTGCGACCCTGTTTCCTGGGACCAGCACAGTTGAATCTGACTTCTCAATTCTGCGTTGGGAGAAAGATGCATTTCGCAAGAGCTTGTCAAACTTCGGGTTGGAGGGCGTGCTGCAGGCTAAGCAATGGATGTTCATTGAGCAGTTCGAGCCCTGATTTGCATTCATTGAGCAATTGGGTCCATGCAGACTTTTGGGTCGGGTTTTTAGTCCTGGATCCAGACGTAGACCCAGACCTGGCTGAAAACCAACACTAGGTTTGTTCCGGATCCAATTCTTGGTCTGGTAATTGGTTCCTGATCCTACTCTTGGTCCAGTATTTTGGCAAAACCAGGAGCTGTCTACAATTGTAGGAAAAACCTACAATTACAGCCTGTGAAATTCTTGAGAGTTTTCCTCTTGATAACCGACCTTCAAGATTGCCACTGAGAGCTAGACAGTTGACTTGGTGCCTACAGGCGGTTATAGCGTCTTCTAAAGATCTAGATGAGGATTCATGACAGATTGCAACGCTGGTGATCAAAAAAGCAGCTGGGATTTCAACTTGACGCTACTGAGCTACAGTTGATTCATTGGAGAAGTGGCGGCTTTAAGGCGATGGGTGTCGTGAAATTCCGTGCTAGTGATGTCAATGGGCATCTTTTCGGAGGCTGTAGCTGGAAAAACATGAAATCATGGAGCTGATTATATCCTTGGTTTGAGAAAGTGTAAACATTTGCTGCAAACAGGTACCCACCACCCGCTTTGTGCTGCCACTCTCTACTGTCAACTCTTATTACTTACATATAATAATGCCCTGCCCATCTCCATCATTTTCAGCGATCACCCTGATCGGCACTCTAAACGCTTAATAAAGCTTATATTAACACACCGCCTAAATTAAAGTCTTTTGATGCGACTAAATCAAGCTAATTTAGGTAATATAGGCGCCCACCTAGACTAGACAGGCCTGCCCATAGGTGTTATTGAATGGATTCCATGTTTTGTGGTTCATTGAATTTCAATTTTCATGATTGAGAATTATTAAGTATTAGATATTGCGCAACTTAAGTTGTTTTGTTTGGATGTCAATTTCTGGTTGTAGGTTCATAATTTGAAACCCTCCTTTTGGACCATGGTTTGGGTGGAACCTAATAAGTTTGTTTATCTAATCTTATTTCATTTTAAGTCTTTTTTTTTTTTTTCTTTTTTTACTTCATGTCCCCATTTGCTTTTGTATTTACTAATGAAGGTGGCCTCCATAAGATTAAAGGATTTTTTCCCTTCAAATTTATGTCTTTTGATAAAACTAGGAGAAAGTTAGGTGACAATTTGAAATCTTGAATGGATGAATTTTTAAAAATAAAATTTAAAACATGAATTTGCATTGATTTACATGGGTGGTAAGTTAAATCATTTCCACTTACACTATTTTACATGACTTAAAATAAATTTAGATTAAATTTTACAGTTACATGTCCAAAGATAAATATTCACATTTATTCAAATGTGGATGAGAGATTTTACATTTACATGAATTGTAAATAAGTTTGTAACTACTTGCACTTAAACAATGGGTATGTCCACAACCATAGACAAGCCCAACATTGGTTAGGACATCCAATAGATTTTAATACTCAAGTACCTTGTACCTCTTACTTAAGGCTTTTTTTCTTTATGCAGGCTATGGCGCTCAAACCCATAAAGAGTTTCTTTTTGGTAAGAGTGGTAACATGGCTATTTAGGTGATTTTGGTAACCTAGCATCTCCCTTTTTTGTTTGTTATGTTTTGGAAGGAATGAATGGGGTTTAGTCCTCAATGCTTTCATTCTTTTGTTGAGGGTGAGTGGGTGCAAGGAACACAAGTTCCAATGTTAGCTTTCCTTTGCACATAGTACAGTAGCCTCTCACTTAAGTACGCATCCCGGTTAAGTATGCATTTTATGACAAAATGTTTAGAGATCAACATTTTTCAGTGGAACATATGTACTCACTCATTTCTGTTTTTATAATAATAGAGTTATCCCTAAAGTAACTCTGTCTTCAACCTGGCCTCCTTTCACCTGTACCCCTCTTTCAGTGGTATCCGCCAAATAAAGACATTTTATTAAATCTCAGTATGAAATGCTGAAACCCAGCATTTAATGCACAAAGTTCAAGACTAATTACAGTACGCACAAAACTCCGAGGTTCAAATTGCGTACTTAAACGGGAGACTACTGTATTGCACTCCCATTCTTGGATTATTTTTAAAATTGGTTTCATTTGGTCAATGATTTCAAATATCAATCAATTTCTTGAATTGTTTATTCCTTATTCTTCATCAAATTGTGCAAGATTGGAACCATCCTTCACTAAGTCTATAGTCATAAAATTAGAACATTAGAGGCAGGCATCACATGTAAGAAAACATTTATTAGCTAAAATATTACATTACAGTCTTGAATTTGTTTAACATGCCATGACTAGTTTAGAACACCACTTGATGATTTTAACACAATATATGAATATAATTCTAAGGTGAGCGCAGTAAAGACTCTCACATAAATTCAATCACATGTGCTTGATAATGGGAGTGGGTGCCAAAAGGTTTTTTAAAACTAGTGAAAATGAAGTAGCATGCCTTAGCATGCCTTGAGGATTTGGCAACTTGACAAATAATGTCAAGTTTAATCAATGTTGTTATGCCAACATATGTATAAATTGATCATAATTAATAAGTGGTTAAAACATGTAGTTCATTTTAATGATTTCTAAACTTACATAGTCATCAATTAGACATTAATATACTGTGTCAATGTTCGGAACATGAGAAAACAATGATGGTTTGATTGGTATTGCAAAATTTATTTATTTATTTTTCATCACATGTCAATCAACTCTCATAATAAGATTCAACACTCCCTATGTCACGTACTTTGAAATTTTGTAACTAATATAAATTTGTCCAATGTCAAATCACAAATTAGGAGCACATGAAACTACAATGCATTTCACAAGATGATTTTTTCACATGATTTTTTCACATAGTTAAGGTTATATAAATATGTTCTTGTTAAAGTGTTTCCTAGTTAGCACGTCTACCTTGTTTGGGGGACCTACCTGGGCACAATTGCATGTCATTGTTCAATCACTGTGCCATTATGGATGTGACGAAAGGAGCTCAAACATAATACCTTGGACCCCTTACTGCCTTGTATATTGACAGAGATCTACTCCTTACCAATAGGTTGTTTAATTATTGTGGGATAACAATTTTATCACCACCTTGCCTCTACACTTGAAATCCCATGCATGCATCTTTGTACCTTGCACTTCATCACAACCATCACTATTTTTATTGCCATGATGTGCAACTTCATTGTCATTGCAACCCTAAATTTTTGTATAATCCATCACAAGTTCCATTAGGTCTGCCTTACAATTTATTGCAACCATTGCCACCTTTACTTGAAAATAATTATGGAACGTTTTGGTCACCTTCAGCCCTTCTAGTTCATGGCTGATGATGATAATTATAACTCACATTATCACCATTCTCAACAACTTTACAAATTTAACTGTTTGTAACAACTTTATGTTTTGGAATGTTACATTTTGTTTGAAACACACCATTTGAGGGTGGTTTAGAGTTTAGTGATGGAATCTAGTGGAAATTATGAATAGTTATGCACAATGAAAATATGAACAAGGCTGGTCAAGTTCTTATGCCAATCAACTCATGAATAGGTGAATTTTTTTTAAGGTGTATCACCTAAGACAAAGAGGTCCTAGTCGATAGTATAATTATATATATATATATATATATATATTGATTCTCATCAAAACTAATGAATTAAAAAACGTCAAATATTTCATAAGTATCATATTTTAAATTATTATAATTTAAAATTTCATCATAATCATCTTTATATAGTTAAAAAAATTGAGTAAATACAAAAAAATTGACACTATGACAAGATTTTGGTACACCTTAAAAATCTGGACCCAAATACAAGTTGAGTAGACTATAAACTACAAAGTATACCTCCATACATTGTTGATGTCCCAAGCTCACATAATGTAGTTTAATGTCAACTCCCACATTGAAGAAATGAATAATTTATTTGTTTCAAAAGTCCAATTTGAATTTTTTTTTGTTCAACTTCGGAATTATTATGTTTTTTTGTTTTAGAACAGTTAATATTTTCATGAATATGATTAATCAGATTATTAAATTATGACTAATCAGATATCCATATTGTAGCTTGTCATAATATGACAACTTTCATCACCTTAAAACACCATATTTCTGAAAATGAAATCAATAATCAAAATATATAAATTTGATGCTGAAATTGACCCTAAGGTAAGGTCCCAAAAATGCCAATGCAAGTTTGCAGAATAACTTTTTAATATAACTAATATTTTTGGGTGGTTGGGCTAAAAGATCAATTTTGGTCATGGCATTTAAACAAGCTAACAATGTACTAAATCCAAAGACCCTAAAGTCCTTTTGCCCCAAAATAAATTTTCCATGAAAATAAATTTTTTTAATTAATTTTTTTAAAAACTTGCTAAATATGTTGATGATTGGCCCAATACCTCGCCATTCATGTGATAATTAACATTGAAAAAAGATTTTTTTTGAAAATGTGCATGTTGTTTTGTTTCATGTAAAAAATTATAAAAATTTCAAATCAAAACAAAATGTGTCCACTATTTTATGCCATATGGTTCCATTTATCCATTGTAACTTACAACTTTTCTTTGGACATCAATTATATTAGACCCCATTGTCATGTGATAAAGGATTGTTGAAATTCATACAAATTGAAAACTCAAATATATATATTTTAAATTCAGAATGCAATTTTTACAATAATGAATTTCTTTTAATTCAATTTGTAATTTTTATCATCCAAATAAATTTCTTACCATCAACAAATTAATACATTAAAAAAATTAAAGGGCCCTTTGCAAAAAGGATGTTATTTGATGTGATGATTGCACACATCAAAAGTCCTTAACAAATCAAAACTTAAAATTGAATCAAATAAAATTTTAATTTTAATTCACCAACATTCATATCAATTATTAAGCACAACTTGAATTACAATTATGTGGTTTTCAAATGGTGATAGATAAACAAATTTACAAATTTTTGCAATTTTCATTGGGATTTAACAATTTTTTTGCATTGTTTGACTATTATTGCACCCATTCATAAATATCCTCATTTTCAATGATTTTACCTAATGGTTTTGGGCCTCGGTCTTTGTGATTTTTTGCACACGTAGTTTGTCAAAAAAAATTATCATGCTAATTCTTTTCATACATTTTCTTTGATTTGTCATGGTAGAGTATAAAAATATTGATAACTCATTGCACTAGTGTCTTGAATTTTGACATTTACTGTAACAATTTTTTTTTAATTATGTATTTTTTATTAAATTTATAAACTCTAAACTCCGTTGTTTGAATAGGTAGGCCAATATCCTTCAAAATTTGACACTGGTAGTGAGAACAAAAAATAGGTTGATTATTTCAAACTTGAGTACTTAGATCAAAAACATTTGTGCCAACCTAGATGTGATTATTATTGAATTGTGGTAATGCATTTGTTGTAAGAGTCATCATTAGAAATGATAGTTGATTCATCCTTTGGAGCTCTTTGACCCATACAATGTGTCTAATTTTCACATGTCAAATTCTCCCAATTTTTTAGAAGGGAAATCTTGTTTCTTTAATTCATGATATAAAAGTGGAACTTGATGTTTAACATGGTTATAGAAGCAAGGCTTGACTTTTAGTTCACATTTTTAGAAACCATGTTAACACATCAAAAGAACTATTACTAATTGGTAGCCTTCTCACCACTAGGTATTCTTCATCATGCTCAATAATATGGTTCATTTCAGCGAGTCATGGACCACTATACTTGTAGTGTAGCTCATGATGAATTTAAGTGCTTTCAACATAGTTTTTAGCTCTTGGAGTTTCAAGTTCAAGTGACAAGAAGGCAGACCAAAGAAGGCAGACTAATGTAGGCATGGTTTTATCTTTTTTTTTGTGGGACTTGTGCACATGTGGAGGAAACACAATCTAAGAAAAAATGTGTCTATATTTTGATTTCATAGTTGATTCCAAACATTGTAGAATGAACTCTAAGAGGAATTTTGCAATGGAGTGGAGAAAGAATAAATAATATGATGCCTAGTGTCTTTCCTACAAGATCAACTTTTGTGGCTACAATTCACAAGTTCAAAATCCATGAGATCATACATCATTTCAATTTCAATGTCAACATTGTTGATGTCTACTATCAAAGATTTTGAAATGACCAAATTTCAAGGGACATTTAACATACATTTTACCTAGTTTTGTCTTCAAAGGAAAGTTCAAGTGTCTTGAAGTTCCTCTGCCAATGAGCCAAAGGAAAGTGATTCAAAAGAAAAAAAAATCACAACCGCAAAAACCCAACCTGACAAGCTGTTGGCACCCCCAAGTCAAGCTCATTGGCAGAGGACTGGCAGGTGTTTCAACTTGCACACCATTGGGTTTGAAACCCAGGACCTCTTTGGTGATCCCAAGCTCCCAAAATGGACTATACCAGTGACCCATCACCCCTGGGGTCAGATCTGTGACTTTGAATATAGTATTACGAGATCCAATAGCACTATATAGCTCAAATTTTTAACTAAAATGAACAATATGAAGGTGAAGACAGGTAGGTAACCATGCTAACTATGCCCCAGGAGGAGAAGTTGCCATTGCAACCCACCAGGCACACATAGCTAGTGGCTATCTAAACAACATCAAAGAAACAAAATGGAACCATTGTGCAACCCTAGGGCTAACCATTTTTCAAGGCAGACATTGTCACAATCTTACAAGCATCAACACCAAAACATCAAGTCCCCCATAGGGACCTCAAATGGGGTGCTAGACTTTCTCCACCAGGTACTGAGTCATCTTGCATACACACAACCTTCAATTTCTCTCCAAAAAGCTCCCACATACTTGGAATATGGGAAGCTTGGACATTGAAGGCTAATAAATGACCCCCTGATTTTGGGGCATATGATAACACTCAACAAATTCCTCACTTGTGCTCCCCATACTTGTGCCTTGGGTGACCTAGCATCCATACTGGTAGCAAAAATTCCCAAGAAGCTGAACTTACCAATGTGGGTACTGGTTCACCCTAGTTGTGTGTCTCCAAATTTGTGACTTTGTAACATTCAATTACAGAATACTCAGCTGGTGTTCCTGGTTAGACTCAGCTAGATAGGTACTAGTGTGGTCACACCATACTACTCCTTCGGCCGCAAGATGCCCATCGCTATGCCCATTGCCCCTATCATCCAGAACACGTGTTTGTTCTCCTTTTAAGCGGATGATGACGGCCATGAGGCCCGCGTGGAAGGACCGTAGCATTCGCGAAAGCAGTTTCTCACTTAGATCTGGTCTCTCCGATTGAATATTCACTCCAGGTGGAGAGAATGCTCTTGCTGCTGCTCACCAACCAAGACATTATCCTTCATGTTAACTGACATACTATTTCTCTGTCTGAGTGCATGGCAAACGGATGAACAAGACTAAACGTCGTAAATCAAATGAGAATCTCTCTGTGCATTCTGGTCTGTCAACTTAGGGTTTCAAGTTCTTCCTTCTAATTTATGAAAGGTGTGAGAGGTGGGACTGGAAAGAAAAGACTAAGAAAGAAACTGAATGACATCTGCTTCGCAACTACAGTCCCGGCCAATTGACCAATGAGCATAATACAACTCAAATAATTGCTAATCTAAGCAGAGAGAAGCAACTCGTTAGAAGGTCATCTCACTTGGATAGCCGTGTTTCTTGAACCACCGTCCCCGCAGGATCAAGTAAGTAGCAAGAGCAATGGTAGGGGTGATGGCAACAACAGCTATCACAATGCCCGCTAAGTGTCCACTCGATTGTACAACTGAGGGATGATTTGTGTTTAACACATGATTTGTGTTCTCAAAGTTCACGAAGTTCACGAAGTTCGAAGAATTATCAAAGAATTCGTCGAAGAGTCCATCGTCGAAGAATCCAAAATAATTGAGTCCCAAGGAGCCTACATTTCAAACATCAAGGTTCAAACAAGAGAGCTTTTGGTTAATACGAGGAACCGTTGAGCACAGTCTGTAGCAATTTATGTAAACCAAGTGCATGAAATCACATCTGTAAACTAAACTGTCAGAACCAGACTTTAAGTAAGAAATCTGAGGATCATAAAACTTGAAGATGTGAGGGTCCTAAAAACAAACCAGTTCTGCAGTTGATGATGCACTACCTGCAGAACTGGTTTGTTGTAAACACAATAAAGAGACAAATATTCCGGAATCAGGAAGTGTACTAGTGATATTACACAGGCTTTTATATAGTGGTGAGAACTTAGTTGCTGTAACTTAGTACAAAAGTTTGTGTCGAGTTCCGATTATCTCTTTACTAATGATCTATTATTTCGTTCATCAGCAAAGTATTACTTACTTGAGTTCTAACAAATTTGACGCTAGGAATGTCAAATTATAACCGATCACAAAATGAGACCACACGCCATTGGACACATCGCAACTGGCAAATGCATCAAACAGTTTTTGATACAGCTTGTTTCTATCAAATGTTAAGTCGAAAGTTACCTGAGGGAAAGGAAATGGCCGACCGCGTCTGGACAATTCAACCAAATTCATTTTGAGGACAGAGACTAAAAAATCAATATCTATCACATGTCATTGAGCAATTTCTCATAAGTTCCTGCAAGAAAACAACTGTGTTGCAACTAATTGACATATCATCGAAGTATATAATGCTCTAAATCCAGAAAATCCATGTCTTCTGCCAATCGGAATTACTGTCCAACCTAACGGCAAGTCAACCATGTGAAAAGGTCTACCAGATTCATCGCTTCTAGGCTCAAGCTTATGTTCGAGAACAATAGTGAAATCTCAGTTGGGAACCCCAGTTCTCCATGTCCTTGAGGACGCTGCAACTGCCACTGCCACCATCAACCATGAATTAGAACTTCGACCATAACGACTTACCTCCAAATCGTTGGCGATCACCAAGCTGGTGTTGCCTCTACAGGTATGCGCATAACCTGTTACAAAAGTTACATATGTCTATCAACGAACAGATAAGAAGGGCTCTGCCAATACGGCTCTTAGGCTTTAGCCCTTGCGAAAATGCGTTCTTGCAACTCTATTTGACAAGGCATTCAACTTGCCATACGAACTAAGGCACCGGAAAACCTATCTCGAGAGAAAACTGCATATAACTGAGTCACATACATATCAAGTATGGAAGCTCATGGAGCCTCCACTAGCCTTCACAACACTAAACCGTCAGATTGCGCTCGTCACTTGTACCCTAGAGATACGGTCCTCGTAGCTTTTTCATCAAGACGTTGAACTGTAGTCTATCCGTTTTTACATAAATCTGAAGGGTTTGTTTTGAGAACTTACAGCCAGAAAATTTGTAACAGATTCTGGATAATCGGTACATTCCAGACGTTCATTGCCAGTTTTCACCTCAAATTGAAGTTCTCTGCATTCTCAAATGGTCAGAATCACGGTTGGTAGCCTCTGAGTGCCTGTATGCTACAACACAGCTAAAAATCTTAATAGATTATGAGGCAAGAAGTGAGACTCTCGTAAATCGTATCCACTTGATGGGTGCATTAAAGGGAGAAAAGACATACTCCACCATCAACATCAGCATCATTAGCTTGATCAGCATCTTGTTTAACTGCGTCATCCCTAGCTTCCACCTCCGATTCCTCCAGACCGAAGTCGCGGGAAGTCGCGGAAACCAATCCATTTGATCCTGATCTATATCAAAATCAATCACCTGCCAACTTTCCAAGCTCATTCATTTAGGTTTCTATCTTTTCTTTTTGCCTGAATCCAAGTACAAAAATATCCAACCTTACTCGTCTAGACTCTCAATTTGTGCCATGAACAGCGCATGTGGACTGCTAGGAAAACTTCAATTGTAGTAAACAAGCTCCAAAGCTCCAAATCTGTCTTAATGGTATTTTGATCTGCTTCACACATACACTGAGTAAGACAACCCAGAGAAATTATTTCCTACAAAATCGAATCCGCCTTCGGACTATTAATTCTGAAAGACTTCCAAGTGTAGTAGACAAGCTCTACCTCCGTCCTCTTGCTATTCTTTTGATCTCCTTGAGACACACACTGAGTCAGCCCAGCCAGCGAAGTTTGTTCGCCTGGCTACAAAATGGAATTGATCGACTCCTGAACCAGTATGCAATCTGAGAGCAAAGTGGCCAACAAAACGGTCTGATGCCGAGGCCCCAGAACAATACGCAAAACGTTGGCCGTGCCAATCTTGAGCTTCATTCGTGGCCTGTGGGTTGGGCCAACTAGGGCAGGTAGTATTTGGCGAGTAGCCAGGAAATGCGGTTATGAAATTCACAAGAGTTTTCTCCTCCGACAGCAGTGAGGCCTATACAGTATTTTTTGGATGAAGTATAGTAGTCCAACAGTGTGAAACTAGCTTTGAGCCTGTAACATTGTCTATTGTACAAGTACCCTCCAAGAGGGCCTGTACGAGGAAGTAAATGTATTTGATCCGTCAACAATAATGATTGCCCCATAAGGTGATATTTGAATACTCTCTCTTTTTTTTTTGTCCAATTTGTTATGTTTATGGGTGGGGGCAGGACGGAATTTTTTTTCAGTTGTTTTATATCAAATATTTGATGAATTTTCCCAAAAAAATAGAATTCCCAATTTATTTGGTGAAAAAGCAACAGGAAAGGAAATCACTCAGCATGAGGGAACACTAACACTCTCCCTTGAATATGGTAAAAAGTGAAATGGGCCTGTATAGGCTTTGTGTGGCCCATATAGGGTTTGATGAATAAGAGCTTTTTTTTCTGTGGTACAATTTCTTCTTACATAACACTTTTTCAAAAGTAAACAATTGTATAGATTATAAGTAGTAAGTTACCAAGCAGTACCCTCAAAGTGTAGGGTACTGCCTCAGCTAGGCCCCTTACTCCAGGATTGTCACAGCTGCATGGGCTCCACAGGCTCTCAAAGAAATACCGCCCAAGAACCCAACTGTAATAAAGGAAAGCCAGTTTGCGAACTAGCTGAACAAATAGCACAAGCAATTTACAAGCAGCCTCTCCATTAATAGGGGGAGGAAGTGGCAAAGTTGAATTTATACACCTAACTGTTCATTCACCCCTTAGTAAAATCAGAGAAACATGTGTTAAAAGCTCCAAACTTGTTAAACGAATTTGCATGTCTTTTGGAGAGGCTGTATGGACTTGCAACATTTAAGTGCTATGTTCACTAAGGCAACTTCTTAAAACAAATCAGGACACCAATCTGAAGAACATGATTGGTCGCCATTTCTTTCTTCACACCTAGGCACAAGTTAATGAACCTATTAGGTACAACATTTAAGTGCTAGGTTAATCATGAGATGTGCTCAAGGCAATTCAAAGGCTCTCATTGGTTGTGTCCAGCATTTCCAACCCCCCGGGCACAAGCCTATTTCAGAGATCTTGAGAATTTGTGTACTTACACCGCCAGAGTGAACCAGCCCCCATGACTGCACCAGTTGGCCGTTCTGTCCACAGGATGGGCTGAATGATTCACCTCTTTTTCATCTGTCTCTTTACCTTATGTTAACCACCATTCTACCACAGTCAAATTTTTTGGCTGCTGACATTTGACCATTTTTTCCAATCCTCACTTCCATATTACCCACCACCTAGCTACCCTACTGACCTAACTCTTAGCCTGGCCTACAAACTAACAACTAATCCCTTACTTATCTTGACAAAACTCTTATATCCTCTTGGTTAAACCTATATTTTTTCTTGGTTAAATTTATAGTTCTTCTTGGCTAAACTTCTATCTCTTGACAAAATCTATATGTCATATTGCATAAGTTTATATCTATTGGCTAAACCTATATTTCTTCTTGGCTAAACTTATATTTCTTGGCTAAAACTATTTTTTTCTTAGTTAAATTTATATTTTTTGACTAAACTTCTATCTCTTGGTTAAACGTATATATTTTATTGGCTAAACCTATATTTCTTCTTGGTTAAACATATATTTTTTGGTTAAACTTTTATCCCTTACAAAACCTATATATTTACTAGCTAAATTTATATCTCTTAGTTAAACCTATATTTCTTTTTAATTAAACTTATATCTTTTGGCTAAACTTATATTTTTTCTTGGTTAAACTTATATTTTTTGGTTAAACCTATATATCTTATTGGTTAAACTCTTACTTAATTCCTACTTTAAAAATTAACTAAAAGAGTAGATACATTTTTCAATAAACCCACTTTAATTATTAGCAAAGCATTTATTTATAAACAAAACCTACCTACTCACACATCATCATACCTACCTATGCACTTGCAAATTATGGATTTCAATTGTAGAAATTATATTGTAAAATGTGGGTATTGCAATTGTAAGAATTATTTTTGGTGACAATCCTCTACTTTTACTTTGGACCATTTAATGCAAGATGTACTTAATTAATTAAGGAACAGGCTTGATAAATTTAGAGTTAAAAGACATCAAACATTTATGTATATTTGCACAATTTTTAATACTAATCAAAATCAATCCTAGGTTTGATTTTGGAGGAAATTTGGCCAAATTTTCACATACAAATATTTGCAAAAAGGTCTCAAGTTGGGCCTCAAGTTGAAGTGACCACATTAATGGTAAAAGAATAAACTCTTATTTCATTCATTTAATTTGTATGGCATTTGTATATATTTATATAGTTATTAATTTTTATGACATTTACCATTAAAATTGTTTAGGTTTATATATAAATATTGTGGGGTAATTAGTTTTAAACTTTAAGGCAAATGTTTCCATTTGTTATAATTTTCAATTGATTAATTTTAAAATTCAAAACATAGTTGTTATAAATATTTTTTGTATTCCATTTGTAAATGTTTGTATAATCATTAAGTTGAGAACATTTACCATTAAGATTATTTAGGGTTTTAAGTTTAAAGGTTTAATTAAATGTGTGTTGATTTATTTAGGTTGTGTTTTCAAATCAAGCTACAACTCTTTCTGAACGTGACATCATTCTTTGACATCATTCTTTAACATTAATGGTATGAATTTTTTTTAATCTTTTTTTTATTTATTTTTTTGTTCTTAATTTAAGGAAATTAATATCTTTCGATGGTTTTAACATGGTCATCAAATTCCACTAAGAATGTTCCATGTTTGATATATGGATTTAACATTTTGGCTTCCCATAGATATTGTGGATTTAAGTTCATAATGTTAATATTGCATTTTGCCGCCCACATATAATGTGCATCTTTAAATTGTCATGCAAGTATTGAATTTCCTTCTCCCATATAAAGTGTGGATTAAAGTCACAATGTGAATATTGCATTTTGCCCTCACATATAGTGTGCATTCATAAATTGTTGTGCAAGTATTGCATTTATTTATCATATATAATGTGGATTAGGGTCATAATGTGGGTATTTCATTTTTCATAATTAAAACTTTGGGTTAATAATGGTTATTTTATTTTTATATAATATTTGAATAAAATGCCCAAAAAAATTCTTTTTTTAATATTATTAATAATGTGAACAAAATTCAAATTGCAATTCTATGATATTTTAACACATTGAATCAATATTAATACAATGTAAATGTGAGGTTTGTTTAAACTTTTTTGTGTGGATAAATTAAAGGTTTAAGGTTTATTTTAAAAACTTTTTAATTTGATAATATTATTTACATTGTTAGTATAACATTTCAAAAAAAATTAATTCAATTTTATTTTATAATTTTATTTAAATATTGAATGAAATACCTAACTTGATGTGAAATTTATTGTGTTATTCATTTGAATGTTAACTTAGTACAATCCAATAGTACCCTCAATGAATGTAATAAAAAAAAATGTTGCATGTGATCTCAAACAAAACCTTTAATTTTTTTTTCAATTTATAAATGTTGCACATAAAGTGGTGATCAACCATAAGAAGATTTAGCCAAAGCTAGGAATCCCACACCATTTTGGCCAACCATTAAATTCTATGAACTAAATATGAAAATTCTATAAATGTGGGTATTTATTCAAATAGGGTGTATGCCAATAATTATTTGAACCATATTATTTAGGATTTTTTTTTAAAATAGCAAATTTTGGTCACAAATAAAATAATTACAATTCAATATTAATATAATCAAAAGTAACGTTTGAAGTTAATTTGAATTAATGGGGTATTTAAAGTAATTGATATTATTTAATTCTTGAATTATGGACTTGCAATATTGATATGTAATTTTAGAATTGAATATTTACTATTAGGTTTTTGCCGTATAATAATTGAAAATATTTTAAATATTTTAATTTATGATATAAAGATAATATATTGTCAAGCCTTTTAATTTTTAAATTTATACTTATATTTTAAATATATTTTTTATTGGATGTAGGTATTGCAATTGGTGGAAAAGATGTTTGTAACTTAGATGATGAAGAAGCAAGTTTTTTGCAATACCTTAATAATCAAAATTTATTAAATAAAGGGGGGATTTTGGTGAGGGTACATAATGTAGATTTATGTAGGTATTGCAAGAAGCTTGGAAACCTTAAACCATTAGAGTTTGGAAAAAAGGGGTATGACCACAATCAATGTTTAACTTTGAAAATGAGGGTATTGCATAGGGTTTAAGGTTTTATATATAAATATCATTTGGATATTTCCTATTGCATTTCATCCATTACATGCAAGTATTGCATTTGGTGATCAATATGCACTTAATAAAAACTTAGATGATGAAGGATTAACTTTTTACAATACCTGCATAATCCAAACCTATTAACTAAAATCGTGTTTTTGGTGAGGTCACATAATATATATTTATGTAAGTATTATAATAAGCTTACTATGCTAGTATTTCATTGTAAAAATAATGACAAAATTACCTTTGTGACCACCCTAATAATGATTACAAAACATCAATGATAAGGGCATTATTAGTTGGTTAAAGGTTTGGATTGGGGAATGTTCATAATCAATGTTTACACTTGAAGATGAAATTATTTTTAGTTTATTTAGGGTTATTTTTAAGCATATTTTTTTGTTAATTACATGCAAATATTGCATATGGTTATTAATTTCAAATGACAAGGGATTAAGATTTTGTAATAATTGCATGATTAAAACCTATTAACTACAAGGGGGCTTTTGGTGAAGTTACATAATACAAATCTATGTAGGTTACATAATGTAATTTGGGGTTGGGGAATGCATTTGGAATATGACATAAAATGATAGGGTAGGGTATTATAAATTGGGATTGCCAAAATAGAAATGGGTAGAAAAAGTTACAAAAATTTATATGAAGTGAACACAATACAAAATGTTGGTGAAATACCAAAAACTTTCATCACAAGTTAGGCTAAAATGGCCTAACACTATACCCTAATGTGCACCCTCATTTGAAGAAGAGTTGGAAACAATGTTCATGTTCTTTGATAAGTGATTGCAACTTCTACAACTTTTGTTGCATGGTGATGGGTGAAAAGCTATTGATGTTGAAATGTGAATTGGATCACATTTGCCACAAAGGCCTCCTTTGTGGCATTTCAAAGCCTATGGAAAAAAAACAACTTAGTTTCATGATTCAAATGCATAATGGAAAAAACATGTTAAAAACTAATTAAATGATTATAAACTTACTAGCCATGAATCATTTCTAATTCACGGTACTTGCACACGGCTTGCATCTTTTTTTCTCTCTTGCCCTTGGTAGATTTCAAATTCCAATTTTGAGCATCTCATGTAAGCCTAAAAGACTTTGCATAACCAACTTTACTCATTCAGATGATTTCAATAAGGTCATCATCCTTTTCAATTCGTGAAAACGCACTACAAGGGATGAACCCCACACCCCATGTAGGTATGGTGATGATACCTAATAATTTGTTAGAAGCGAACCTTACCAATAAAGGTCAATAAACCTTTTCAAGGCCTTGAACTTCAAATTGAAATCGATCCCATCAACTTTAGCTTTCTTCTTTGTTTAGTCAATTACCTTATTTTCATTTTGTGTTTGCCATGCTTGTGGGTTGTTCAAAATCCAAGCATTCATGACATGGTCATTTTGTTGCCTTGGCCCCCCAACACGAGTAGAAGGACGGCCAAATTTACATGCTTCCATGTGATGATTATGTTTGTTGTCCAAATGTTAGCAAAGCAAACATTTAGCCATGTAACTATCGATGCATCCATTGAACTTGCAAATCCACCTTGACCCTTCATGGACCCAATTTACATCTTCCATGGCATGATTCAGTGGTACTTTTCCATGATCACTTTTATGCAAAACCACTTTAGCCCCCTACAAAAAATTTATTAGACGAACAAATTTCCATCATGAAGGTATTGTAATTAGACCCACCCCTAGACCTTAAACATGATGAGAGTATTACAATCAAACCAGCCCCTAAACAATAATCATGACAAGGGTATTGCAATCATAATTTATATATGAGTGTATTACCTTGTTCAAGAAAAATTTGGCCAAAAAAAAAACAACCTTCACTTTCACATGGAGAGTGAGGATGAAATTTGATGTCACCATTAGCAAATTACAACACATTCAACATATTAATGACATACCTTGAGGAGGTGAGCTTGTGTACAACAATTGTTTGTTTTGTAATTAGCGCCTTGGCCTTGTGTGAGGATTTCTTGCATACTTCCACCACGAAGATATGCACACACAAAAAAAACCCAGCTAGAAGTGGAACTACTATGTAGTTGAAGTTTAACGAGTAAGGTGGTTCGAGGTAAGTAATGAAATTTACCAAAAATCTAATGAGTTGTGTCCAAATCTCATGATTTTATTTTTATTTTATTTTATTTATGTCTTTGACCAAAAGTTAAGCCCGAAACTAAAACCACTTGCTTAGATTGAGGAAAAAAAAACAACAACTCAACCTCCTCTACTTTCAACAACTGTAACTCCTTCACAGCAAAACCGATGATGCTAAATTTTTGAGAGGAGCTTTTAAACCTTCTAAATTAAAATTAATCTAATTTTGAGACAAATCCAACGGTGGATTTGAGAAAAACAATTAATTAAATCAAAAGTCTAAAGGCTTCCCCATGGAGATCATTCCATGAACCCACTTCAACACCCTCTATTTTCAACAACTGTAACTCCCTCATAGCAAAACCGATGATGCTGAATTTTTGAGAAGAGCTTTTACACCTTCTGAACTAAAATTGATCTAATTTTGAGACAAATCCAACGATGGTTTTGAGAGAAACAATTAATTAAATCAAAGTCCAAAGGCTTTCCCATGGAAATCATTCCATGAAACCCACTTCAACACCCTCTACTTTCAATAACTATAAGTCCCTCACAGCAAAACCGATGACACTGAATTTTTGAGAGGAGCTTCTACACCTTCTAAACTAAAACTGACCTAATTTTGAGACAAATCCAACGATGGATTTGAGAGAAACAATTAAATAAACCAAAGTCCAGAGGCTTCACTACGATTACTTGCTACACACAACTCCATTCCATGCTTCATTTTTTCATAACCTTTCCATGAACACCTCCCACACACAA
>Ga0116227_10002012_pt1 | contig 46266 bp, 30 predicted proteins | sample S1TSphgellanicum_FD_89693 | JGI IMG/M metagenome (GOLD analysis project Ga0116227, IMG submission 89693) | Host-associated microbial communities from peat moss isolated from Minnesota, USA - S1T2_Fb - Sphagnum magellanicum MG | ecosystem: Host-associated > Plants > Peat moss > Unclassified...
TTTTTTGTTAAAAAAAAAAAGAGTGTGGATTGTTGCTTTTGTTTTTTTTATTTTTAAGATTATAATAGGGGCGTTTCCTTTTTCCAATGCTTTTTTTTTTTTTTTTTTTTTTTGTGGGGGCGTAACAACAACACCACTTTTCTTCTTCATTTTCTTCTCCACTGGCCAACTCTCTCTTTTTTCGTTTTTAAGAACATTGTTTATTTGTCTATTGGTATTATTGCAAAATGACCATGTGTTTTGCAAGCAGCAAATTCTAAACTATCAAGAGCACCCATAGAGCGCCAACAATTTCCAGAGCGCTTTGAATTTTGCCTCGACTTTGAATTCCTTGATAAGATAGCATTTCAGAGATACAATTGCTGCAGATTTCTGTGTGGCATGCAGGATATCTGATGTAGTTGTCATTCCATTTTAATCTTCATCTGCTGTGAACAATGCAGAGTCAAAAAATTTGCTAGACTCAATTTTCACTGGTATACTACTTCTTTGTTCTGTGAAGGTTTAGGGTTTAGGGGGAAGGACCATAGTTGTCCTTAATTGGCTGATTGCTCCTTGCAATGTTGTTAGAGTGTGATGGTGTAAGCTTATGCATGGAAGCAAATTGCTAGGCTCAATTTTCACCGGTATATTGCTTCTTTGTTCTGTTAAAGTTTAGGGTTTGGGGGGAGGACTGTAGTTGTCCTAAATTGGCTCATTGTTCCTTGCAGTGGTGTTAGAGATGGTGATAGAGCAAGCTCATAAGGTGTGCTAGTCAGAATGACATTCTTTTCATTCTCAGCTTCTGGTTCTGAAGGCAGTGTTTTGAGTAAAATTTTGAGTATATGGTCAGAAGCAGGAATCTCGGGAAAGGTGATGCAGGTTGTGGGATTGCCTCCTTCCACAACTGGCCAGGTGCAAATGGTGGGACAGGAGACCAAAAATTGCACGTGGAAAATTTCTGGCAGATGTTGGAAAGTGAGACACAGGCACATGCCCCTTTGGGGGGGTGCAATGATGCGGAAATTCACGACAATGGCAGCTGCTGGTGAGGCTTTCACAAGTCTGGACAAGATAGCTGTTGGAGATGACAGTGGGCTAAAGAGTTTCATATGGCCAGACAGAAAGGTGAGTGGTCATGTGTGCAGATTTCTTTGCAGTCAAATGTTTAGCTCTTCATCTCTGTTGACCAATGTTGCTGCATTTGATGTAATTGTAAGATGTTTACTTTATTTAAAAGTTTGATGGCAATTCAATTGTTTTCACAACTTTTGTCTGTGGTATCTGGTGCAGCGGCCAAGGATATGTGTTTTGGGAGGAGGTTTTGGTGGGTTGTATACAGCACTACGTCTCGATTCCCTTGTTTGGTCACCTGAGAATCAACCTCAGGTACCTCTTACAAGAATATCCAGATCTTTAGTGTGCTTGAGCAAAGCATTTTTGTCACTGTAAAATTCTTGATGCTTTTCCTGTAACTGGATGGAGATTAGATCTCCTATAATGTTTCACCAGTTTGGTAAGTTGAATGCTCCTCAGTTTATTTGAGGACTCAAATTGGCATGTTCGGTGGTTATGGCATGCTAAGCATTACTCCTATGGGTAAGATGGGTACCTGATTCCCCCTACGAAGAGCTGCTTAGTTGTGGTAATCTAGTGGCATTCCTGCTTGCCATCTTCAGGGTGGAAAATATGAAACCTTTTAAACTGTGCATTTCCAGATTTAGCCTTGTACCTCAATTACCAATGCTCCTTAACTGTGGAGGGCAGTATGTAGTTGCATGATGTACACTTTTCTTCAGATGCACACATCACTAGGGTAAGATGGGAGTTATTGTGGGTATAGGTATCGCAACAATTATTAAGAAGCAGAATTGTATTCGTAATCAATTTGGGTTCACATGGATGTGTGTGTCAATTTTGTAGGTTCTGTTGATCGACCAGTCTGAGAGATTTGTTTTCAAACCTTTGCTTTATGAGCTCCTCACAAAAGGTCTGTGTAAATGGCTCTCTGATCTCCTCATGACTCAAACCTCTGTTCCTCCAGCAGCAGACATTAGAAACTCTTCTTTACAATGTTTCTGCATAAGAAGTCTGGCATTTTTATTGATTGATTGACAACTGAGTTGAAGGAAGATCCTCAGCATTCCTTTTCTTTAGAATGTTATGTGGAAAAATTAGATAACAGGAAAGCTTAAAAAGGACCTCTAAAAGCTGTGTTTCTGGTTTTCCATTTTGGTGGGCAGAAGTAGATTCTTGGGAGATTGCCCCCACATTCAAAGAGCTTTTGTTAAATACCAGCATCCAGTTTTTGCGTGATACTGTGAAATCTGTTCAACCCAGCCATACAGTAAATGGAAAACCCTTCTTGGCTACTTCAGACAGAGATGTTGGTGGCACTGTGTATCTTGGGAGTGGAACAGAGGTAGAATATGACTGGTAATTTCTCCATTGTACCCTTGTTCCTTTTGGCAGAATTTAGCTTTAGGGGCAGGTGGTGGAATCATTCCTTCCAGTACTATATTTTGTGAGAATCTGAATTTGCCAATGTGTAGGTTATTTGTGCACCAGTGCTGTTCTCAAAACACTGCTGAGTTCAAGTCCCTGTTGCCCCAGTCTTGCATCCACATCAACTGAGAGGACTGGAAGTTCATGAACATTAATCAAGGAAAAGTAATTCCTGATAGTTAAGTGACATGAATGTGAACTGAGGACTACCTAATTTCTATGTGAGAAAACAGGCTTGTGATTGCACTTGGTGCTGAGCCTCGCCTTGGAATCGTCCCTGGAGCCACAGAAAATGCTCTTCCTTTTTCCACTCTTGAAGATGCATTGGTCAGTCTCACTCCGCAAATTAGCATTTAGCAACGTCATTGACTTTTTGCAATCATAGTACATTCTTAAACCTTGTGTTTATACATCTGACACGGTTCGTCAAATAGCTGATCAATATCTGTTGTGTGGATGGACTGCAGGAAGTAGACAAGAGGTTGTTGGTGCTGGAGACAGCTCAACGGGGGTCAGGAGTCGAACCTATTGAAGTGGTCATTGTAGGCTCAGGCTATTGTGGAGTGGAATTAGCAGCCACTGTTGCTGAGAGGCTTGGTAATCGTGGTCATGTAAAAGTGGTGGACACGGCACCGGACATTGTCCCCTCAGCACCTGCTGGCAACCGTGAAGCAGCTTTAAAGGTTTTCCTTCTTCAACGATGGTTTGTTTCCATGTTAGATCCTGAAATATGCACGTTCAGAGTTTCTCATAATTAACTGAAGGTTTTGTGCAGAAATAGTTGCCAAATGTGCAAAACCACCCCTCAACTTCCTGAAAGTTTTAATGACAAGAGTGAGATGCAGGTTCTTGCCTCCAGGAATGTGGAGTTGATTTTGGGCTTTTTAGTCGCCAACATGAGGAGTGCTGATGACATTGCATCTCCCAGAAAGCCTGGCTCAAAGGGTGTGATTCTGGAGCTGATCCAGGCAACAAGAGGTCCAAGCCGAAGGAAAGTGGATGGGCCAACCTTGGAAGCGGATTTAGTTCTCTGGACTGTTGGACCCCAGGCATCCCTTCCACCTGCAGAGACACAAGCTGGATATCAAGCATTTCCTCTTAATGTTCGTGGACAGGCAGATACTGATGAAATGTTGCGAGTGAAGGGTCACCCCCGAATATTTGCTATTGGAGACTCTGCTGGAACAAAGGATGACTCTGGCAGACTTCTCCCTGCCACTGCCCAGGTTGACTATTATACATTAGCATTTTTGTACTCTTTCTCTCTTGCAGTTCTTTCAATCTATTGGGTTTTCTCCACAAGATAGATATATGTGTTTTGAAGGCACAGAGTGGTTATTCTAAACTTTTGTTTTGCTTGCTTCTCTCAAAAGCTTCCTCTCATGCACATTAGGGAAAGTCTAGCAAAGCACACATTGATGATGAAGTGCAGCATTTTAGCATGTGGTTGAGAACAGCCTTCTCTTTGAGGTTGGGATACTCTACAGGCAATTTCCACAATGGAAATGTTTTGTGTGTGATTGCAGGTTGCGTTTCAGCAAGCTGATTATGCAGGCTGGAATTTGTGGGCAGCCATTAATAACCGCCCTCTATTGCCTTTCCGGTAAGTTGTTCCTTATCTTTGAATGGAGAGTGATCATGTTGTCTGGAATTTTTATTTTTGACACTGCCTTATAAGCGTTATGACACATTCTCTTGGGCATCGATCAACACGATGGAGTGTTAAAACAATAAATTGGATTCAATGGTGAATTGTGGTGAAGTCAGTGGGTATTCATGGCAGCTTGTCACTTCTATTTGTAATGAAGAAGGTTATGGTTTGACACTTTGTGAGCAACTCTCTCATAAGGTTATGAGTTATGACTGCACTTATTGTCATGTTACCTTTAAAGTTTTTTTGGTGGAAATTTCTCTGCAATCTCATAGATGTGTGTTGAATAGGTATCAACATCTTGGGGAGATGATGACTCTGGGAACTGCTGACGCTGCTGTCAGTCTGGGCTTTGTCGAAGGCTTCACTCTTGATGGCCTTCTTGGCCATTCAGGTACTTCTTTTACCTCAGTCTGTTGTTGCACATCCATCGGTCACAAGCTCTAAAGAACACAATTGGTAGCAAGAGCACACATGGTTGTTATCAAGTAGTTTTATTATTCTTCTGACCTGGAATCTGGTGGTTTGGGGTGTTGGGTATCTTTGTTTCTGGATGTTTTGGGCAGCGAGGAAGCTTGCTTATTTATACCGACTTCCAACAAATGATCACAAGGCAAGAGTTGGGCTAAGCTGGCTTGCCAAGTCTACTATTAGCTCAATTTCCTTCCTTCAAGACTCCATCAACCAATTCTTGACCCCATCTTCATAAATGGCAGGGTCTTTCTTTGCACATGTAAGTCTCATAGCAGCCCCAAGTTAACTGTAGTTGGTTTTAAGTTCTGACAAAAAGTGAATAGCAGCAGCCTCGAAAGTGTTCAAACAGAAACTGGAGTGCAAAGTTTCTATGGAGACCTTAGACTCCAAACTGCATTGTAAACAAGGATCAAAGCTAATCCTAATAGGGCGTATCTCCACTAATCTCTGCACTATGGAACATCAAAGAAGAGCGGGGTTACCTTTGACTATGAAGTGCCTGAAAGTGGTGTTGGGTGGGTATTTGATTTTGTTTATAACCTCTGGTTCAGGTTTTAGAATATTCAGAATCAGACAACTGCTGGTTGTGGATTTTTGGAAAAAAAAAACCCAGAATCAAAGAACTGGTAAAGAACTTGTGATTTAAGAAACCTCAAAGAACTGGTCATTAAAGAAAACTTCAAAGAACTGGTAAAAACTAAAAACACTGGTGGTTTTGTGGGTAGTGATTTGAAATTAAAAAAAACTGTTTTGAGAACCGTGGTTGTGTGTCGATTCCAGTTCTTTGACTTTATTGAGAATGATTGATGGTCATGACCGCCAAGATCTGCCTTGATAATGAGGATTGTTGTTTGGTGAGCTTGTGAGTGCAATGGATGAATTTTTTAAAATAAATTCAAATTGGACAAATATGCATGAAGGGAAAGATGAAGGATAGTTGAATGATGGATGGTTGCATTGTAAACATGGGATGTATAACAATGACAAATCAATGGACGAGGTTTTGCTGACTGAGTGATGAAAAATAGATGAATGAAAAGTATTGGATGAAGTTGATTGGTGAATGAAAAGCTTGAATGAATGTTGAAAGGTAGATGAATGAAAAAAAGATTTGCATGAAACAAGATGAATGGGTCAAGATTCAAGACAGACATGATTGCATTAATTTTCACCAAAGAGAGAGTTGGATGATTGATGACAGAAAGATGATCTCAAAAGTAGGGGATGAATGACAAGTGAAAGAAGGAGGAATGAAAGAGAAAAACCTTGTATATAAAAAAGGCAGGAATGGGAACCCATCCCCGAGAAGTACAAGGCAAACAAAAGCATGAGAACATAATGTGATGAAAGAACATAACAATCAGGACACCCACTAAAACACTAGTCAAATAGAAGACCATAAACTAAAAAGACTGATGTCTGCCAAAAATCAATCAGCTAGTGATGGAAGTGCACTGGCTGTGATGTCTGGAAGAGATGAGGAATGAAAGAACTTGGAACATTTGGTGGCATACAACTAGCAGTGGCTTCTAAGATCATGGAGGAAATGGCTTGGCCTTGAAGCTGGACAGTTAAAAAAAAAAAACCATGCTCAACAGGAGAAGAAATCCCTGGAGGAAGCTTAGCAGCAAAGGAACTTCAAGGGACTTCAAGATTTCTGAATTTGCACAAAAGGAATTGCATATTGTCAAAGCAGCATTCATCAGGTTGAAGAGCAAGTAGAACAATTTGAGAAGCTCAGGATTAGGTCTATTGATTTGGACACTCAGAAAAAGGAGTGGGAACAGGTAGGTAGTTCTGCAAAGGCTAAGGCGCAAAGTAGATGAGACTCAGGCTGAATTGGCAAGTCTGGACAGAGACCACAAGAGAATGTAGTCAGAGAAACTGATTGAGGAAGAACAACTGATTGAGTTGAAGACCGGACTTGCAACTTGCATTACAGCAAGCATGTATTTGTAAAGTACTTGGCTAGAACTTTTAGTGTCTCTGGAGGTTTGCCTTTTAAGTCCAGGAATATTAGCCTCTCCTTGAAAAGAGAAAGCAGCTTTAGACCTACTTAAAAGGTGTAAAGGGCATCCTGTGCCAGCCAAGTAGGCGTAAGCTGCCTTGTTCTTTATGCTTGGTAAGGCCCTGACGTCAGGGCATTACACCGAGGATGGTGTAGAGCGTAATGCCCTGACAGCAGAGCCTTTACCCTACACTGAAACTACAGAAGGAGCAACTGGAGATGGACAGCTTCCATAGGCAGCAGCAGGAACTGCAAATTGAGCTTCAACGTGGTACAATTGACCCATTGACAAGCTCAAAAAGATGGAACCTTGTTTGTTGCACCAGAGGTCGGAGGAATATGATAGACTGGAGTTTTAGTTGATTTTTCTCAGTGGTAGGTGAGGCCCACGGAAGGGGGCGTTAGAGAAGAAGGCACCTGCCACCCGAGGCAGCTGCACAATTTGGCAGATGCCTCGGGCGGTGCAGAATTCTGGTAACGTGCCCATCTGAGGGCCTTACCATGTGTAACAACCACTCAGCCACATCTCCGACACACAAAAGACAAAAATGGTAGGCCCTTGTGAAAATGTAAGAGCATGCCCAGAAGTGCAAGATGACCTGACCTCCTTTCCCAGGAGAGAATCTTATGGATTTAAAGGCGCCCTCCTAGTAATAACACTGTGAAATCCCAGCTAGGTCATTCTGAGTTTGTAAAGCACTGCCTGGATTTTTCCTTTGTATTTTCAGGCTCCCTTATATGCGTGAAGAAACCTGTTTTCACAGCAAGCGGGATCTTGTGCGGTGGAAGGTAGGTACCCGCCAGGCTGTACTGGGATCTTCTGACCAGCGACAGGTACCAGCCAGCCTGTCACTATTTCTAAAAAGTGAAAAAATCCCAGCTCTGCTTTATGTAGGAAAACGACCTGAGTACAGGCCCTTCCCAAAGACAGAACGTTCAAGGTGGTGGTCAGATGTATAGGATATGGCGGAGAGGGAAATTTATAATGCAAATGAATTTCGTACAGGGAGGATGAGAAACTGTGTAAACATAAGCTGGGAGCTTATGCAAGGCAGCCTTGAGCTGAGCCTTACCTCATACTTACAAGGACCCCCTCTCAGGAAAACCTATGTTTAAGGACTTTCTCTCGTGGAAACCTATATTTAAGGACACTTCATGAAAACCTATGCTTAAGGTCCCTCACTCTCTCACGAAACCAGCAAGCTGAATCCTTACACTCAAAGTCCTAGGATTAGGGTTAGTAGAACTGGGTTGTGCTGTTGTGCATGCTGGAGACAAGAGAGGCTAAGGACCCTCTTCTCTGAAAACCTATGTTTAAGGACCCTCAACTGTTCTTTAAGGCCGCTCCTCAATCTCTCATGAAACCAGGAAGCTGAAGCCTGCTGAAGCCTTACCCTCAAAGTCTTAGGGTTAGGGTTAGGGTTTGTTGTAGAACTGGGTTGTGTTGTTGTGCTTGCTGGAGAGCAGAGATGCTGAGGAGGAGCGAACACTTTTGTATTCAGAAGTGCTTGCTGGCTGGATTGATGTTGGGGAGAGGGTGGAAGTGTCAAAAATCATGGAAGCAACAGTGACAGTGTTCATATCCCTGGTCATTCCAGCCATTCTTTTGGTCTTCTTCCTGGTTGCCACATACTCTCGTAAGCAGTTTTGGTCCCTATGAAGAATGAGAACAAAGCCCTCCTTTCGTGTGTGTGTGTTTCCCCTGGTCTTTTTTTCCTTCTTTTTTCTCACATTGATCATGCAAGAAATGAATGATTGAATTGGTGTGAAAAGTTGCAGGGAAGTGTTGGAACTGGCTTTTTTACTTCTTGGCCATGGATCATCATAGGTTACAGCAGTTGTAGGCACGAGCTTTTTGCCTAAGCAATGTACATTGGAAAATAGTCCTACTTCTTCTTCTTCTGTGGAAGCTTGCATTGCCTTTGGAGCAACATTGAAGTTCAGGGATTTTGAATGTTGCGTGTTCTTGAAAGATGACTTTTGAATGTAAACTTCAAGTGCACATTAGATTTCAATTTTCAAGTCTCAACACTAAATTGATGGATGCATGTCCCCTGTTAATCTTGCTTCAGTTTGATGTATTTGAGTAGTTTTCATATCTCTAGCATTAGGGTTAGGGTTTTGTGGATTATCAGGTTGCTACTAACTTTGGTGTAATGCTTGGGGATGGATGCAACAGGCACATCTAAATCAGGGACACTGAAAGCCAATGCAAAGGAGCTAGATTCACACCCTGCGGGTATTCACCCTGAACCCCTTGCTGCAAAAAACTGCTCTATCTGTTTCCCTGTTGAATGTCAGGGCTTGTACTCATGTAGTCACCAGTTGTTGCTTAAAGGATAACTGGTTGCTTCAAAGATATGTCCAGTGCACAGGAGATCCTCACCCACGAGCCTGTATATGGATGCCTCTAGATGCCTTAGGTTTAGATGCCTGCTTGTACAGGCACAATGCTAAAATGAGAGGAAGCTTACCCTCACAAGCTTTGTTTCTTACCATCATGATTGGGTCTTCTTGTTGCTCCTGCAAATGCAACAGAAACTCAGGATGCAGATTTTTGTACAATCGTTTACCCAAGATTTTGGGCAGATCACTATACACTCGTCTACACCCACCCACTATTGGGCTCTGATGAAGTTGGGTGGTCAGGGTCATGGCACCTAGTGATTGCTATTCCTGAGGAAACTCATTGTTTGATACTTTCTCAGTGACAGTCATAAGGTTCTGACTGCATTCATTCTTGTCATGTTAGTTTTTTCTGGAACTCACACAATGGTTGCCTTCAAAGTTTTATTGTGAAGATCTCTCTGTAATCCCATAGATATGGATGTGAGGGCTTTTTGATCAGTTCTCTCTTGAAAAGCTTCTGAGCAAGAGCTGCACCCGTTGGTTGTATATCATCCATTCCCAACTCTAGATGCCACCTTTGCCCTTGTTGTTCTCATGGAATATTTCAGTAGAAGCAAATAATGGATCTCTACACTGCCTCAACCAGGTGGGATGACTTCCATTGAGATGATTTGCATGAACTCCTTTTTAATCTCAGCATATCCAGAGGTTTAGGGTGTAGAGCTGACTTGGTTGAAGTTCACAATGAAGAGGCTCACCGGACATTTACGGAAGCTGAAGTTTCGACCCACAACAAAAGATCTGATCTTTGGATCATTCTCAAGAACAAGGTTTGTTGCCTCATCCAATTGCTCATCATCTTCCTTCCACTCATATTGATGAGGCCATGTAGGTTTTTTTCTGAGGCTGATTGAACAGTTTTAAGATGGAAGCTGGGGTCTTGAATTCCATTTTCTGGAGCACAGTACAATTATGCTGAGCCCTCACTTCTTTGCTGGGCACTAAACTCTTCAAGATCTAGAGTTGGACCTTATGATACCTAATTGGGTTCTTGTTTTCTTGTTTTGAATTTTGGTGAGGATTATGCTTTTCCCAATGAGAGGGGGAATAGCTGGCCTGGTCATAAAAGTTGGTAGAATTTTTTTTGCAGGTGTATGATGTAACCCCATTTGTGGAGGAGCATCCAGGAGGGGATGCCATTCTTAATAATGCTGGTGGAGATTCAACTGTTGGCTTTTTTGGGTACTTCCTATGTACCCTGAACAGTAGATTATGATCCTCTTGTGTCAGTCTCATGGAATTGGGTTTGTCTACTTCTGTTTCACCATTCTGGCTGGCTTATGTTGGGCAGTTGACTCAGGAAAAATCTGGGCCATTTTCCCTTGTCAAGGCTGGAACTTAAATGGAGTGATTTGGATAGTTTCCAGAAGGATTGCCTTCTGCTACCAAATGATTTTCTCATTTTAACTGTTGACTTTTCCTTTAATGAAATGGTGGGTTTGATGGTTGAAATGTAAGTATTTTGAGAGCTCACAATATAAGAATTTCTTTCAATTCGTGGTTGACATGTGTTTTGGCAGGCCACAGCATGGAACGAAGGTCTTTGAAATGCTGGATGATTTTCTGATTGGTGATCTTGAACAATAGCCACTTTTGGGGTGCCAGGCCCTTATCAGATCAACAAGGTATCTGTGACTCACAGTGATTCTCTTCTGTGCAACAGACAGGTCATCAAATGCCCCAGATAATGGGATGTTCCTCACATGTGTGTTGCACTCTGCCCTAATGTGTTCTTGTTGGCTTTAACAAGGTTCACTCATTGATGCTACTCAAACAATTGAGCATTTAGTTGAGACTTCTTGATGTGCCTTATTTGACACAAAATCTATGGAGCATGCTGATCTCATCTGTATTAACATGAAATGTAACTCAACAATTTAGTGTTGCTTTACAACCTCTTTGGACCTCTTGCTCAGTAGATGCCAGTTTCTAGGCTTTTCAGCTTGTGTGCTCCCCAATCTTATACAAGCTCATTTGACATGGCAAGCTGCTTGTTGAGGTTTTTCTCACTTCAGATCTACATGCCACTAATTCTGAAGTGAAAACAAAACCTGAATAATCAGCTCACCAATCAAGAAACTTTGAACACCAACCTTGATTCTTTGAAAAGTTTCTGGGTTGGTGAAGATCAGGGACAAATGCAGGTGACCTGGATTTTGGAGGCAGGAACAGAGGTAACTGATCTGCATGTTCTAGACAAAAATTCTGTTTGGTGGGTTGTCAACAGCTGCTTGGTCTACATTGATGCTATCAAGGTTGTGCTGGTGTTTCTGTTTTTGTGATAATCCAATTTGACTTCATACCAACTAAGACTAGTAACTGAGATTTTGCTTGGGAAGCATATGTCTGCAAGAGCAGAGCAGGGTAGAGGAATCCCCTCCTGCATGAGAGCAGGATTGTGTGTTGTCATACAGATTGAAGGTAGCTTGCACCTGCTAGGAGATGTCATGGTGAACTGTCTGGTTTCATATATGGGCACATTGAACTTAGTTGTAAACATCTTCTGTGGACAAATAAGGCTTGTAAACTACTGTTTGACAGGCAATGAATTGAGACCTGTCTTGGGAGCAGGAAGTGGAATACCTGACATGTCAAGGTAAACCATCTGACTTCATCTATGGCACATTGAACTTAGTTGTAGATTTCTTCCAACAATATTTTCTGGAATGTTATGAGTAAGTTGTTTACATAAATTCAGTGAGTTAAAAGGTGCAAGTTCAGGTTGACTATTGGGGTTGGATGGTTTCTGTTTTTGTTTCATCCTTATCTCCATATTAATTCCTGAAGCAAAAAATAATTATTTGCTGTTCCGAAAATTGTAGCTATGGTTGACAATGCTATGCTTTCTGACATGTGAGGTTAAAATGTGCCTAGAATTTCATGATGCTACCATTATGTATGCACCACTGCGCAACCAGTCTATATTCATCAAATGAAATCACAATGAAAGTGTGAAAGTGAGGGTGGATGGTTTTGCAGATTCAGTAGTGCCTGAGATTTGTGTGTATGATTAACATAATTAACTTGTCCATGGATGCTGTTGGACTTCTCAATGTGACTGCAGCTTGGTGTTTTCAGGATAGGTTGCTTTGTGCCAATGTCAATGTAAAATGCTGATCCAATGTGCAACTGCAACAAAGTTTGTACCTCAAATCTCCTAGTCAAAAAGAGAACTCTATTCAGCACATAAATTGGGTTAGGTGTACATGTAAGTGTAATCATATTTTAAATATTGTAAATGTGATTTCCTAGATCATCATAATGATTGCCCAATCAGAAACATGGAGCAGCAGTCAGATCATATTTATTACACTCCTCTGTAGCATGTGTTATGCTTTGCTGTGACTTTTTTTTTTCAAATCTCACTAAAATGTTGGGCCAAAACCAGTTTCGCTGAGTGGAACTGGCATGTTTTGACTTTTCTTCATCCAATTTTAATTTGCAGGGTTACATGCTAGCACCGGTGGAGTTGCTCTAATGGCATCTCCACCTCACACCAGCAAACACCTCTTTTCATTAAATCTTGCTGCAGGATAGAGCAAATCCTGCTGCTCTCCAGTATTAATGGTCCATTTTGCAGCGGTCATTTTAACCCCTTAAAAAACCTTTTTTCTACTAGGAATTCGAATAGTGACCATTACTCATCCAGATGTAAAGACATAGCTGGTCTTTGAGTGTTTAAAGGGACTTTTATGACATTTGTGGGTGGGAACAGTGATCATTAAACAGTATTCTATTCTGAAGTAAAGGAGTTGTTTACTGTTTTGGGGGTGGCGATGCCCTAAGAGGATCATTCACACCTACTTGGGCCTCTACTCATGTTTACCACATCAAGCAAGAGTGTTTAATATTGCCTCTCCCCACCCAAAAACATGAAATATCTATTGGACCATATAAAGCGATTATTTAAAATTTCACTCCACTTGGGCCAAATCATTGTGGCTAGTCCATCAAAAGTAATCATCTTCATTTACTGGCCCTTTTGGTTCTGGATGTCCCCAGTTGATAGTCATCACAATACCATTTTAGCCAAATCTAAAACCATGGACTACATAAAGGTGAACTCAAAATGACATACAATTTCATCCAACATCACATTTCCCATTCATTTCCGATGAAAAAGTGTGAATCCAAAACAAAACAAATTTGCAATACAAATTTTATTTGCTAGGGATTATTGATTAGACAACATGCATGGTACCCACCAAAAAGTCTGTACGTTTTGTGAAAGTTGTGGGACTATGAAATTTGGTCATTTTGCACAAAAGTTTGACAAGTCATCTAATGTGATATGTTGCATTACATGGACACTAGAATGTTCACTCCACCAATTTGAAAAAAAAATAGTTTCTTTAGCTTAGGAGGTCACATATGGACAATGACCATAAATTTGGCATTAATCTCATAAGGTTGAGATTAAAAGCTTGGAGAGTATATTGATCCTTATATGTTCTGTACATTGTACTAGGAATTGTAATCACACCCCCTAGCACTCATCTATCAAAGAAAATGGTAAGGGCAAAGGTTCTCAACATGGAGACATCATCATCAAAAAATGAAATAAAAACTTGCAATATAAGTAGAAGGCCAAATTATCAAGTTGTTAGAATGGGCACATTATACATTTTCTAATGCAAGTGTAGAATGTGAATTGATTGTTCACTAAGTTATGTTGTGGTAGACACAAGTTGGACTCAATTATAAAACCCTAAACCCACTTAAAAAATTTGGTATGAAAAGCAAACCTTGAAAACAAGTAGAACCCCAAACTAAAATTTGGGGACTTATTTATGCTCACATTTTCCCCTTATGCCTGCCTTATACATAAACATGCCATCCTATGGTTAAAAAAATTTATTTTATAAATTTTTGAATTTTCTAATATGAAATTTTCTTTCATCATGATGCTCAAGTTTGGTGTGTTTCACAAGTTTAATAATATCTAAAAACATTAATGGGAAACTAGATCGTAGATAGTTTAAGGCAATCAAGACTAAAGTGTGATGATTAGGTGGAGAATACAATTCCAAAAAAATTGATGTGTTATTTATGAAATTTTACAATGTGAACCAAACAACCATTTCATACACATTAAAGAATGAAATAATAGTTAAAAAAAAGTTGAACAATTTTTGAAAAATTGTTGGTCAGCAATTTTTAAAAAATAATTCAGATCTTGGTTTGTGTACTAGCATCCCAAGAGTCATGTAACCCAGTCAAGACTTGTTGGGGTTACATGGACTTGGTGGGTCTGAAGGGTTCTGTTATAATCCATGTCATATCAATTGTAATGGTCTCGAAAATTATCCTTGCAATGCAAAAATGTTTCATGGTCTTTTGCAATGTTGAGCACCGTATGTGCAACATTGGTAGGCAAAGTTATGTAAGATTTAGAGTCTTAGGTTTAGATAGAGTTTAGGGTATATGGGTTCTAAGGTCCTATGTATGAGTTCTAAGGTTTTTAATTCCAAATTCTAAAATATTTGGTCCTAAGTTTTAATATTTAAGGGCCTCTCCAGTGGCAACATTCAATTAGCCTTTAGACAAATATGTTGTTCCCTATGTTGAATAGAGGTTCAAATTGAGCATGTGTGGGTGAAGACCAATGTTGTGTGTGTACATGTAAATGGTTTGGGACTTACACTTTGTTTAAGTGTAAATCCCATAATGAAATTTGTTTACACTCTGTGCAAGTGTAAAACTGTGTAAATGTACGAGTAACAATAAATATATTTGTATAATTTTATGTGATCATATAAAACAATGTAAATGTCAAAAATATATATTTATATGATTCTACATGGCTCTGTAAAACAATGTAGATATTTTAAAAATATAAAAAATGTGATTTTTACTTGAGGGGAGATTTCATGATGTTTTTGATAAAAAGCCAACTAAATGGCCAAAAAAAAAGAAAAAAGAAAAACCATCAAAATATACACTCACAACTAATTAATATGACTTTGTAAGAAAGTATGGTCATTAAAGGTATATAATAAAATTATCTATAAAGTAATGAAAACAACACTAGAACCCTGAGTTTGATCATAAATAGGGTGAGATTCAAAAAAATTAAAACCTACCCAAAAATTAAAAAAAAATTAGCATTCAAGGGTGGGGGACCTCAACTTTTGTGGTAAACTGAGTTTCACCCTGTCCTTCCTTTTTCTTTAACGCCTCCACTGTTGCTGCATATATTTTCACTGCTCCTTCTTGTAAATCTACTATAATTAATCTTGAACCTTGTGCATTAAATGCTGATTTTCAGCATTTCATTCCCAGATTTAATAAAATTTCCTTACTTTATGGATACCACTAAAAGAAGGGTTTGGGGGTGAAATGAGGCCCAGTGACTCTATGAATAATTTTAGTATTTACACTTACACAGAATTTACATGTCGTATATACGACTATTGACATTTACATGCATAACACTAGTGAAGACCATTGTTAATTAATTGTTCCTTATGTTGTTATATATTGTTATTATTGGGAACATGTAATGCATGACATTTGACATAAATGAATTCCTAAAAAAATAAAAAAATAAAGGAAGATTATTAAAATTTTGAAAAATTAAATTCCCAACCTGCTATGAAAGAATGATTGTCCCAACCGCAACCTCACATTTTGCTTTACAATATTAAATAATCTTTTACACTTATTCTTGATTGTTGAAATTTTGGAATATTAAAAACAAAGCTGTTGAACCTTTCTTTTTGATTTTTGATTTTATTTTGATAGATTCTATTGATTGTGAGTGGTGTCTACGATATGCCCCTCACATTTTGCTTTACAATATTAAATAATCTTTTACACTTAATTTTAATCGTTGGAATTTTGGAATATTAAAAACAAAGTCGTTGAACCTTTCTTTTTTATTTTTAAAATTTTTTTTGATAGATTCTATCGATTGTGAGTGGTGTCTACGATATCCCCTCACATTTTGCTTTACAATATTAAATAATCTTTTACACTTATTCTTAATTGTTGGAATATTAAAAACAAAGTCGTTAAACCTTTCGTTTTGAAAAAAAAATATTTTGATAGATTCTATCGATTGTGAGTAGTGTGTAGGATATCCCCCTACGACATGTTTGGGTAACTTTGATATTTGTAGTTCAAATATTGAAAGAAAATATTGACATGAATTCTAAATATTATAGAATCCCTTAAAGCTCTAATGGCTATGTGGACCCTTGGATGCATATGAAATATAACAAATATGAGTTAAATCACAAATGAATGTAACAGTTCATCCTCGGGGGAGAAGGGGACTTGCAACTTCCCCAAGACAAATGGACCCAAGTTCTGCGGGGAAATGTTGTTCCTCAAGGCAAATGGGCCCAAGTTCTTTGAGGAAAGGTGATTGCTCTATCTATGTAAATCTGCCCAAGTTCCTTGGGGAAACAAAGTTGCTCAAAACAAATAGGCCCAAAACATGGTGCCTAGAGCAATTGGGCTTAAGTTGCCTAAGAAAACATGTGGGCTCGACAAAACATGTTTTCTTAGAGAGCTTTAGGAAAACTATGTTTCTTCAGGGAACTTAGGTCCATTTGCCATGGGGAGCCATGTTTTGGGCCCATTTGTTGTCATAGGCAATCAAATTTACTTAGGGAATTTGGGTCCAAAATATATTCAGGAACCATGTTTCCCTTTTGGAATTTGGGCTCATTTTGCCTTAGGGAGTGTTGTTTCCTAAGGAACTTGGGCCCATTTGCTTTGGGGACGTTGCAAGTCTTTATGTTGCTAGGGAAGCTTGCTTGAGGAAGTTACTTTAGGATTACATCCTCTTTTTCATACATCCATTTAAAAAGAATGAAAATTTGAGGACAAGATTTGAACCTTGGAACTTTGAAGGGATGATTTTAATGAGCACATACAATTTTTTTTTTAAAATGATGGTGCAAATAAGGTAGTTAAAACATTTATCACAATTCAATTCAAGTACAATTCAAAAAAATCGAAAATATTTTTATTCTTGGGCATTGTCTTGCAACTATGTTGAGTCCAATGTCACATTTAATTTGTTTCTCCTATTTAATGCTTGCCTCTTTAATGTATAGAAATGAGTTATTGTCTAACCAAATCACCATGACTTTTGCAAATTTGTAATTTTTCTTTTACTTGAAAATATGGATTGAAAAAATTGTGAGGTCAAAAAATTGCCCAAAATTTCCAAAATAAACAGCATATGTAGCCGAAATTACTTTAAGAATAAACATATATTTTACAAAAAGAAATTCACATTTTTTTTGCATGCGAAGTAAGTAGGCAAAATCCGTCTCCAAATGAAGAAATAAAGTTGGTTGACAATGCTTTCATTTCAAATTATATTGGCAATGATATTTTATTGGGACAAAATTTTCACATTTTTCTGACCTGAAATTTTATTTTGTCACACACACACACACACATCCACACACACAAAGGATTTTTGTGAAAATTGGCACTAATTTTCAAGATTTTGAATTTTGTTTTTAAAATCACCAGAGTTCGACACAACAGGTAGCCAAACTATCAAAGGATTATTAAATTTTTTTACCTTCATATTTGGTCAGAGCTGGTAAATAGCCAAATTTGGCTAAATCTTCTTGTAAATGATTGCCAATTTGGCTACATCACAAAATTGAAAAAAAGAAAAGAAAAGAAAAAAAAAACCTTGATTGACCAAGTGCTAATAAAAACTTTCGCAACCAAAACTTTGAGACACCCAATGACTGCAACAACTATCAAGTGACTTACAATATACCGCAATTACCTAGGTACTAATTAATGACAATTTTGGAATTGCCAAAAATTCTGAAAAAAGTGTGCCTGCCATGCCAAAAATCGGAATGAAGCTCTCAAGCACAATACCTTCATTATTTAGTATAATGCCAAATTATAAATTATAATTACTTTTACTGCCGAACATAACTGACAAATAATAATAATAATAATAATAATAATTAGGGCACCTTGCTGCAAACCAGCCTAGGCGATAAAAATTAAATTAATATTATAGTACTAGAGAACAAGCCCCCTGGTGGTCGATTCCGCCATACTTACAATATAGTACTAGAGAACAGGCCCATGGTGGTCGATTCTGCCACATGAGTGGTCACTAGGTGATCGATTCTGCCAGGCAAGCGCTGACTAGGGGATTGATTCTGCCAGGCAAGTGGTCACTAGGTGATCAATTCTGCCAGGCAAGTGTTCACTAGGGAATCAATTCTGACATGCAAGCGTTCACTAGGCGGTCGATTCTGTCTGGAAAATGTTCACTATGGGATCGATTCTGCCGGGCAAGCGTTCACTAGGTGGATCAATTCTGCCATAATTGTACACTACAGTAACTACAGAATGGGCCCATAGTGGTCGATTCTGCCGTGCGAGCGAGCGGCTATTAGGCGTGCTGACTAGATCGGCCGTACCTGCCTTTAACATGCGACCCCACAAGAGGTCGGTAGCTTAAGGCCAAAAACTAGCAGGTGGCCAGGCTGGCCAAAAACTGGCCAAAAGTGTAGGCCAAGCTGGCAAAAGACTGGCAAAAAAGTGGCCAAGCTGGCTAAAGACTGGCTAAAAGAGAAGGCCAAGCTGGCTAAAAGTGGCCAAAGCAAAATGGCAAAACCACAAATGATGGCAATTCAGGAGCTGCAGCTGACCCTGTCATTTTGCCAGTTTTTTACCTCCTTTTAAAACCCCTGCAAACCCTTCAACCCTAGCCCCCTCCCCAGCCCCCAACCTCCCAGAAAATAAATAATTAAAATAAATATATTGGAGTTTCTGACATGCTACCTACTAGTATTTATTTAGTTAGTAGTAGGTCGCCCCCCCCGCCCCCTCCCTTAATTTATTTAAATTTCAATAATTTAAATTTTAAAAAAAAAATAAAAATAAAGTTTTTGGTCACCCTTTTGGGATACGGTCAGGTTGGGGCTTTTGCCGCCCTAGCTAACGTGGCTTGTACGTAAAGTCAAATTTTATAAAAGTTATTTTTAAAAAAAGTTCATAATGGATTCTAGGAGAAAATGGTTAATTAATTCAAAACTTTAGGATTTTATTATTATTAAATTTTTTTTGGGCCAATCAAGACCAATTAAATTTATGGGAGTTTTTTTTTTAATGAATAAAAGTTCATATGGATTCTCGGAAAAAGTGGTTAATTAGTTCAAAATTTTAGAATTTTTTAATTTAATTTTGTGTTGGCCAATCAAGACCAACTAAATTTAAGGGAGTTTTTTTAAAGAAAAGAATAAAAATTTCATACATGGGTTCTAGGAAAAAAGTGGTTAATTAATTCAAAATTTTAGGATTTTATTATTATTAAAGTTTTTGTTGGCCAATCAAGACCAATTAAATTTGTGGGGGTTTCTTTTTTAATGAATAAAAGTTCATATGGATTCTTGGAAAAAGTGGTTAATTAAATTCAAAATTTTAGAATTTTTAATATTAATTTTGTGTTGGCCAATCAAGACCAACTAAATTGAAGGGAGTTTTTTAAATAAAAGAATAAAAATTTCATACATGAATTCTGGGAAAAAAGTGGTTAATTAATTCAAAATTTTAGAACTTTTTAAATTAATTTTGTGTTGGCCAATAAAGACCAACTAAACTGGGAGGTTTTTTAAAAAAGAAAAAAGGTTCATACGGATTCTAGGAGAATGTGGTTAATTAATTAATTCTTTTTTAAAAATTTATAAAAAAATTGTTGTATTAATTTTGTCTTGTTCAATCAAGACCAAACCAAAATTTATAGATCTTTAAATCGTAATGGATTTCTAAGGAAAAAAAATGTTGTAATTTTTTTAATAAAAAAATGTTGGGTGATTTGTTTTTATTCCTAGTTTTTGCACTTCTATAATTTGACATTGTATTTTTCTAGAAAGTGGACCCATGTGGTGCTGTTGTTGTGTGTGGTTTTTTTCCATTTTTTTAAATTGAAAAAAATTCCTGAATTTTTTTTGTATTTCTCAAAGTTTTTTCTCAAAAAATTTCAGAAAAATAGCGAGAAATTTCCATTATTTTTTATAAAATAATCATTCTCATCATGTGTTACAGCACTGCTTTTACCTTTCATCACCTCCCTTCTTCAGAGCGATCTCTTTCCAACAAAAGTTCCATGTCGCACAAATCAGCTACAAATTCTCAAAGTACTAATGACAACTCGATGAAAAACACAAAGGAATCCATCTTAAGAATGACACCATATAGACAGGTGTTCAAGCTGGCCAACGAGAAATAGTCAAGTTTTGCATAAGCGAGAAGGATAGAACATAGATAACCATGTACCACATTTAAAGGAGGAAACATGACAAGAGAAGCCTCACACAAAAGGACTCCACAAATCAAAAGGCCAACAAGAATCAGATGACAATTTATGAATCACCCAAAAGGCCAACTACAATCGGACAACTTCTTATGAATTAGGTGTTGAATTTGTGAATGGCTCAAAAGATTCAATGCCAATTAGAATTGGATGACAAATTGTGAATCACCCAAAAGGCCAACTAGAATTGGATGAGAACTTCTGAATTAGGTAGGAAATTTGTGAATGGCTTGAAAGATTCAATGCCAACTAGAATTGGATGACAATTTATGAATCACCCAAAAGGCCAACTACAATTGGATGACAGCTTATGAATTAGTTAATAAATTTGTGAATGGCTTGAAAGATTCAATGCCAACTAGAATTGGATGACAATTTATGAATCACCCAAAAGGGCCCCCTAAGGGCTTTGACATTTTCAAGGCCAACTAGGATTTTGGATGACAATTTATGAATTACACAAAAGTGTGAAAGAGCTTCTTGATAGATCCAAGGCCAACAAGAATTTTGGATGACAATTTAGGGATCATGCAAAACAAAAGTGGCCCAAAGGCTTGACAGATTCAAAGCCGACTAGAATTTTGGATGACAATTTAGGGATTTAGGGGAAAAAAGTGCCCAAAGGCTCGACAGATTCAAGACCAACTAGAATTTTGGATGACAATTTATGAATTATGGAAAGAAAGTGACGCAAGGCTGAACAGATTCAAGACCAAGTAGAATGTTGGATGACGATTTATGAATTATGGAAGAAAAAGTGACCAAAGGGGTTGACAGATTCAGGGCCAACTACAACTTTGGATGACAATTTATGAATCAATTAAAAAACGGTGTCCAAAGGGGCTTGACAGATTGAAGGCCAACAAATCATTTTGGATGAAAACTTAGGAGCAAAAGTGCGAAAGGGGCTTGACACATTCAAGGCCAACTAGGATGAGATCCGACAATTTTATGAATTACGCAAAAGTGGCCATCCAACTGTACAAAATCTTTGTGCCAGAAATCGGATCCGCAAGCTTGGCTAGCCAATAGAAAACGGGCTATGATCGTTTGCTTGGTAGGAAAACCATAGGAATTTGGCAGACGGAATTGAGATGCATATAAGTACTACTACCATCCCTTTGTCGGTTTGATGCACACAAATGATTACAAAGCATCGGAAGCCATTAGCTGTAAGATCATGAGCAATTTGGGTGGCCGCACATGAAAAAAATAAATATCGATATCGCTCCGAGCGAAACAGGAGTATTTAGGACGATTTGCATGACTACCAAGAGCTGAAAAGGGGGGGGGCCGGGCCGGGCCGGGCCGGGGAGACCCTACACATGGATGGATGAATGTGAAGGAAATTAATATTAATGAATGGATAAATGTGGAGCAAATAATTAGGAGTGGATGGATGAATGCATAGGAAATCATTATGAGTGGGATTGGTCGCGCATGAAAACATATACATGGCTCCAAGCGAAACAAGAGTTTATTTAAGATAATTTGCATGACTACAAAGAGCCGAAAGGGGGGGTAGGGGGTGGGGGGACCCTACACACGGATGAATTTTAATCAAAATCATTATGAGTGGATGGATGGATGTAAATGAAATCATTATGATGAGATAGATGGAGTAAAGGAAATCATTATGAGTGGATGGATGGATGGATGGATGTAAATGAATTCATTATGATGAGATAGATGGAGTAAAGGAAATCATTATGAGTGGATGGATGAATGTAAAGGAAATCGTTATGATGGGAGGAATGAATGTAAAGGAGATCATTATGATGGGATGGATGAATGTAAAAGAAATCATTATGAGTGGATGGATGAATGCATTGGACATCATTATGAGTGGATGGATGAATGCATAGGAAATCGTTATGAGTGGATGTCCTCAGCACACAGCCTTTGAAAGCTTCAGATGGTAGGTACTAGGTACCATGTACTTCCATCCCCAGTTTTCAAAAGGCCGGGGGAGGAGATAGAAAGTGACATGTGGGGTGCTTTTCCCAGTTTATTGAAAATATTGCAAATATCAACCCCCTGCTTCATTGGGTTGACCCCTTGTCGGACGGTTATCAGAACTGGACCCTGGTTCTCAGGGCGGTTCTCACAGACACACGTGACCCTTTTGCCATACTACCCATAAGTTATTTATTTATTTATTTATTTATTTATTATTATTATTTTTAGGTGTTCAATTTTAGCACCATGGCGACCACCCCCAAAAAATTGAATATTCTTTAATAGATGCCTAGTCGTTTTACCTCCAAAAAAAATGAGAGGAATTTAGGTTTTTGAAGAAATGTTGCTAATTTTTTTTATTGCCCCCAATGTTTGTTGCCACTTTGCTATTTTTTGGAGAAAACTACTTGGGCAATTTAAATAATAAAAAATAAATCGATAAATGTTAAATCTACCTTGTAATGTTCATTGCCTCCTCCTTCTTTAAAAAATAAGGGGAAAAAAAAACATCACTAAGTTCTCATCAAGGTTTTTCTTTCCCAATGTTATGTGACAACATCAAATAGTTGAGAATCCTTAGGATGATTATTGGCATATATTGGTGACACATTTTTAGAAAATTGTTGAAATTGGAAACTACTAGCAAAACACTACCCCAAAACCCTAAGCTATGTTAAAAAGCGGCCAAATTTTCTCAATATTTTCTTTTTGCGAATTATTCTCGATATTTTTCAAACAATGCAAGGAATTTTGCGACAATAATATATTCTTGTTTTATTTGTATTTCTTACTTTACAAAAAAAAGAAAACTCTTGTTCTCATAACCACTAAACTTAAGATAAAGCAACTACCTATAATAATTTTGTCCACAAAAGGAGATTGGATAATTATGCATGACAAAGCTGAATTCATAACAAACTCAACATAGAGTGGTAAACATGTGTGAGATTCGGGTTCCAACAATCCTAATTGGAATAATTCTCTAAACCACAACCTTACATTAGTCCCCAATGAAAACCAATTAGTGTTATAACAAATCTCATTAGTGGCTTGCAAGTTTTTTTTGCCCATGGTTGAGTGCTATAATGCAATTTCATATTGAGAATTAATTTTTGTTTGATTGCTAACTAGCAATGGAAATGTTCGTTTTAGATGGTTTGTGACATTTGTGCATGGATTTTTTTAATTTTTATTTTCAAGTTGTTGGGAGTGAATCCTTATCTTGACCTAAATCTTCAATTGTCACTTAAGTTGAGATGCCAAGTTCGCATAAATAATTAGGAAACTACAGTTTTAAAAACTCAAATTCTTGATTTGATCTAATGATTGTGATCAACCTATTAAGTGAAAAATTAAAAATTAAAAATCTTATGGGCTCAAGATATTTCATTTCTTTGCCATTAGAGGTAAATGTAAAAAGCATGAATGTCAAAATTTTCATTGAAGAGTTTATATAATAATTTTTTGCTTTGTTTTAGTCCCCTTAAAGTTACAAGCTATTTCAAGGTTTTTAACAAGGTCAAAACAAGCAAATTTACATTTCACATTGCTACTATTAAAATATGAAGCTAATACACAAAACAACCATTAAATGTGAACTTGAAGGCACAATCTACTTATTGCCAAAGTTTCAATATGATCACCCAAAGTTGAGGAAAATCGAAGCTTGTTTGGAGCACCTTTTGCTTATTTGCCCATGCAAATTAGCACATTGACTAGCCCAAAATAATCATGTTATGTTCACAAAATTTTGCATACATACATAGGTGCCTTTTGGATAGGCCCATTCAAAAAGGCCATCACAGACTTATATGAGAGCTGAAATTCCCTTTTTGGGCAATTAATTTCCCCTTCAAAACCAAGTCAGGAACATGCCTAAAAAACACGTGCCAACTTAGAAAAATAAAAAATAAAATCTTGACCACAAAAGATTTTGAGAGATGCCCAATATGGCCTGTCAAAGGTGAAGCATCAATAATGAAAAAATCATGGCAAGTCTTGGATTTTGTTTTAACTTTGAATTGGAGATGAAATGCTAATAGTTAAACCCTAAACCCTAAACTACTAAAACCCTTTGGTACAAGGCATTATTGTCCTAATAACATTATATATAGCACAGAGTATTCAAGAAAAAACTATCTCCTTACTTAGCATCTAGCTAGTTATTGATAAGTAGTTAGGAAATTTAGACTTTTTTTGTAAAGGTAAGTAGTGTTTACCCTAAACCCTACACTAAACCCTAAACCCCACCAATGTCCTCAGTGATCACTCCAGCCCCATATTTAGATCTTGTGTATCTATCTGCACTGGGACTTGAAGGATCCAAGCTAAGTTAACTTGTTTTGAAATTCATCTAAATTCTTTCAGATGTTTATTTTGATGTACTTGGGTACTTATTAGATTTGCTCAATTTTTTATGCTCATCTTAGTCTTAGTCTTGAATGTGTAGGTATGTATTAGCTTCATAGACTCTTGAAATTTCCTATTGTGTTATCCTTGTTCCCCCTTTGTAATACAAGGTAGTGCAATTTCCTAAGTTATATTTGGAGTGCACCTTAAATGCATGATTATCTCTAGCAAATAGAGAGGATAGATATTACATTTACTCCTTGAGAGTGGGAGAGATCTTACATTTAAATATGTGTGCACCTTAAACCCCATATTCCACCTTGTGATTTATTTATGTTTAGGTTCATGATAACGTTTGCCTTGTGTTTTATGATTAGGTGAAGCTCATGAGCGGGTGAGAAACATTCTTCAATTGCAAGGTTGGATGTGGTGGCCATCTAGCCTTGTATTTTGGGTATGTGGCCCCAACCATGGGATTTACCCTACAGATACAACATATTAGCTAAAAATGGGACAATTTGGGAGCACGATATTTAAGGGAGTTAAAAAGTGAGAAAGGAATATTTTTATTTTATTTTATTTTATTTTATTTTATTTTTATGTTTTTTTAAAAAAAATTCACATCTTTTTGTAGTATGTATGAAAACAACGAACGAGAGGATAAAAATATCAAAACAAGTCACAAGTTCATGCATGGTGGGAAGAGTTGGAGATTTTGCACTTTGGAGATTGAACATGATTTCCCTATTTCTTACCCAATGATTAACCTAGGTTAGGCTTCTTTGAGCCGATTTCTTTCCATTAGAAGATACAAACTCCACAACCATGTGAATGTAAAACTCATATCAATGGAAATGTGAATGCCCAACTTGCTTGGCGTTAGTTGCTAATTCCTATCAGCCCATTTGAAACTCGGTCCTATTTAGTAGGCCTCAAAGTCGAAGGGCAAGGTTGTGACCACTCATGGTATAAGGCTATTGTCAACCTTGTGTCCTTCAATGGGAAGGAAGTGCCTGAGACTTGGCCTTTACACAAAGGAAAATACATTAGTTGGAGAGAGATATATATATATATATATAAAAGGTGACTCAATTCAACCTCGAGTTTCAATGTGCATGACTTAACTAACTAAGAACTTGCCCTTTATGAAAAAGAATTTGTTAGGAGAGAGGGAGATAGGGTACCCAATTCACACAAAGCCTATGTATGTATAGATAATGTTTTTTTGAAGAGCCTTTATTTTAAAAATGCCTTGATCCTTTGCCATCACCCTACACATAAAATACTTGACCTAATTCAAACTCTAAACCCATGACAAACTTGATAATGCCAGTGTAAAACCCTCAAGTAGCAAACACACACACAAAGTCACTCATATCTGGGGAGAGTTGTCAGCTAACATGCATACCACATAGCCTAGGGTAAATTTCCACATTGGCAAAAAAAAAAAAAAATCAAAAAAATCAAAAAATTAAAATATTTAAAATATTTAAAAAACATTAAAAAATTTCCATGATCTTCCATGATATTTTCATATGAGTAAATGGAATTATTTAAAATGTAGCTTGCAATTATTATGATGATTTTCAACACATCAACTTCATATTTTCACCCAAAAAAATTATTTAAAATTTTCTCAAAATCCAAAACCCAGAGGTTCTTTGATTCTGAAAATGTTAAAGACCCTGAACCCAAGGTTATAACCAATGTTGGGTGGGTATCAATCAAAAACTGGTCTGAGTGTCATATGGATATCATTGGGGGGGGGGGGGGGGGAGTGGTTGGGGGGGGGGGGGGTGGTTTCTGCCTTTGAACACTTACAAATAGCTCATTTAGTGATATCCGGATCCTTGAATATCACTTGTGTGAGAACCGACCTCAAGATCCTTACCTTTTCTATATTCTTCAAAATGTTGATACCTAAGGTGTGATAAAAGGGTGAAAAAAAGGTTGGGGGGGGTGGGCCAGGTATTAAAATTTTGAGAGGGATGAAGTTGTTGAACTATGACAATGCAAAATATTAATCCTTGATTCATTGTGAAACCTTGTTGATTCCATCAAAAATTTATTTGGACTATGATTTTTTTATGATTGAAAAAAAATCCTCATAATCACCTTGTGAGAACCTGCGCTTTGAGAATCGGTCTATAATTCAAGGGTTCAACATTAAAATTTATTTTATTTTATTTGCATTTTTGACAAATTCAAGCTTCATTTCTACTCTTAGAGCAATGAGATGTAATATTTTACCATCCACCACCATCCATGCAAATTAATCAATTTTTTAAATCTTCGTCTTTCATCACATTCCTTTTTTCGCCGTGGTACTCTCTTCTTTGGAATGTGTATCAATTTTTTTTTTTTTTTGAAAATTCAAATTCCCTTTCATTTTTAAATTGATGTTTCAACTTTTCATTTTTTGCCCCCACCTTTCAATTCACCTCCATTTCATACACTTGACAAAGCTGAAAATACACTCCTTTTAAAAACCACTTTGTGAAGATTCACAAAACCAACCATGTTAATTCTAGAATGGGACAAAAATGAAAAAGTCGGTGTGTTCTCAACAATGTCTTCAATCCAATCCATAGCTTGTCTTCCATTCTCACAAAATTTGAAAAAAAAAACGGGTTAAAAAAACCAATGAAAAACAAAAAAAAACAAAAGAATGAGCAACCTTGAACTCTGACTTACATTTTAGTTCTTCAAATCATAAGCTCTTTTTTTCTTTTTTGTCTGAACCAATTGGTTTTCCCTCCAAAATGATGTCATGCAAATTAAATCACAATTTGATTTGTCTTAGTCCTAGATCCTCATCTACAGGCCTTGGGACCAATTTAAAGCTCTTGACCAATGGAAATGCTCAATTTCATTGGACCCTTGTCTAAAATGACCCTAAGTAACGCCTTTTTAACTATAGCCCCAAGTTTGAACCAATGTTTGGGCAAGTAATTCGGATGTACCTACTACTAACCATGGGTAAAATACCAGAAAAATAATATTATATGAAAATAAATGTGACTAAACCCCTGAACAACCCTAAAACCCTTTGGAAATTTTGTAAAATTTGATTGCACAAACACTCAATCTCAGCAATCAAGATTTATTTATTTATAATGAGGTGTCTCTTAATGACCTCCTCCCAGTATTGAGGAGGTCACAAAAAATAGGAGACTAATAATAATAATAATAATACTAATAATAAATGCCATTAATGAACAAATTCTAGTTTTATTTGGAGGTATTTTAGTTTTATTTAAGAGTGAGAACAATGTTTTATGTGTAGGGTAAAGCCCTAAGACGGAGGGCAACTTTTCTTTTATTGGTGAATTTTCCCCAAATTTTGACCTGAAATTTATGATTTCGACAAATAGACAAAGGGATTTTTCATCAAAAAAATGACCCAAATTTGTGAGATTTCAAAGAAAAAAAATCTCAAATTGTCAGATTTTTATGATAAAGTTTCAATAGGTAACCAAGAATATAGAATGATTTTTATTATTTTTATTATTTTTTTCCTACTTTTCATATCTAATATGAAGCCAAATTTGGCTAAATTATTTTCCGGAATGATCAATCGTCACTTTGACAACATCACAAAACCCTTGAAAGAAACCGTGCTGAGTGAGGGGTGCATTCCAAAATTAAGGGGCCTTGGATGATGACCACCGAGGGGCTAGGATAGTCCGTATTTGGATAGTCCCCCCACATTTTTGGAATGTCCCCGGGGTTTTTTTACACATCATATAAGGCTCGAGACAAACTTTATCATGAACTTTAAACATACGCGGATCACAAGACAAAGGAGTGAAAATGCCTTCTCCGGAACCATGGGAGGCATCGGACACCTCTAATCCTGCACTATTTATAAGCATCATAAGATGCCTATTCCTTAAGAGTGGGAAGAAAATTATGCCGACTTATAGGTGTAAGATCCATCTCACACTTAACTAGTACGTGTAAGAACCCCTCCAGCCCCCACCCCTCCCCCCCACACGTCTAGCACGGTGATCTACATATGTATAAAAATGTTCTTGGCATATGTATATCTAAAACATGTTCAGGATGTTCTTTACGAGGAGCAAAGCCCTCAGGGTCGAGCACATTCCCAAAATGACGGGTAAGACTCGGCTCGTCATAGGCTTGATTATTTTGCGGATGCTCGTCCACTGTTGTGGGGCTTTATAGTACACAAAACCTGATGGAAAAAAATAAAGGAAAAAAGACCCCCCCCTTTTTTTGGGGGTTTTTAAAATTTTCCAAAATTTTATCAATTTTTTTCTAATTTTTTTTGTGGAAAAATTCCTAAAAATTTCCCAGAAAATCTTTATTTCCACATTGCAAAAATTTGCCCCTAAATTTATTTATTTATTTTTAAAACGCTGCCCAAAAGAGATGCAGGTTTTGATACCTATCAAGAAAAATTAATGGCCAAAAAAAAATTACTATGGGGACCCAGAAAAAAAAAAGGGGGCAGGGGTAGGGGCTAAATTATGGAAATAAAATATGTCACTTCGCTGGAAAAAAAGGAAAAGAAAAAAAGAGTCAGTTGGCGTCGGTCGAAAAAGGTACCAAGTAGTGTATTCCGTATTATATTCCGTAGTGTATTCAGAATCGTATTAGTAAAGCCTACTAATGCGTATGTCTGCAGACTAGGGCTCGTCTCCCTCCCTCCCGCTCGCGCTCCCTCTCGGTCGCTCGCGGGGCGCTCTGTCGCGCTTGCCAAGCTTCACGCGCCCTGCCTGTCTGTGCGCGCGCGCGTTTCTCTGGCGGATCGTTCTCTTTCGTTTTATTGCTGGTGAGATTATCTCCTTCTCGCCTCTCATTGCCGCTTTCAGATTCCGCTTTTTTTTTCCCTCCCCCTGTTTTTTCTTTTCCTGGAGTGGCGCAATTGTTTTGGTTTTGGTTCAGAGAAGAAGAAGCAAAGAAAAAAGAATCAAACAATTTTGATCCTCTCTCTCTCTCTCTCTGCGTCTCGTTTTGCCGTAGCCACAAAAAAGCTGTCATGTCTGTCTGTCTGCTGCCTGTCTGTCTGTTTGGCGGTTCTGGTCGTCTCTGTGCTCTCTCTCCCTCCCCCCCTCTCTCTCTGTGTTTTTGTCGTCATCTTTTTTGTTCTGGTCTTTCTTGGTATTAATACCGCTGCTCTGCTCTGGTGTGGTTTCGTAATAAAGGATTTGCTGCCTCTTCCTTTTGTTTTGTCTCGTCTTTGCTTCTGAAGGAATTCTATCTAACTCTCGACTGTTGCGGTTCTACTGTCGTTTTCCTTCTCCTCCTCTTTCCTCTTGCTGTTCGCAGCAGTCTCTCTCTTTCTTTCTTTCTGTCCCCGTGCCAGTCTCGCCTCTGATTCTCTCTCTCTCTCTCTCTCTCTCTCTCTCTCTCTCTCTCTCTCTCTCGGCTGTGTTGTTCTCAGTTATCTTTCTAGCTTCGAGCAATTGTGATGTTTGTCCTCTCCCGGGGGTTTTGATAGTTCGCTGTCTGCGCCTTGTCCTCCATCTATCTCTCTCTCGCAGCCCTCCCGCGTTCTCTTTCTATTCTTCTCGCTATTTTGCGCTCTCTCTCTCTCTCCGTTCGCCAACTTTTCTTCGTTTTCCCTCTCCCTCTTTTTCACTCTACAAGAAAGAAGTTCTGTATGCAGCAACGTCGCTAGCACACGGAACGTTCGCGTAGCCTCCCTTTTTCAGCGCTTCTTCTTTTTCTTGTTTTTGCTGTTGCGCTTGAACCCGCCGAGGGAGGGAAGGGAGCGGGGACTTCGTTTATAGAATTTGAAGCAGGCTGAAGTCCTCCCTCACCACCTTCCGAAGAAGAGGTTTTCGTCGTCGTCGTCGTCTTAGGCGCTGCTGCTGGAAAGGCGAAGAAGAAGAATCGTCGTCGTCGTCAACGGGGTTGTTGTTTCTCTCTCTCTCTCTCTCTCTCTCTCTCTCCGTTCGCTTTTTTCTTCAATGAGAATGCAACCTGCCGCTGCTCGTCGTTAGTCATGTCACGTAATACATTTCCGTGCGTGCCGGAATTAGTTTTTTTCATGTTTTCTATCTGAACTCTCTTTCTCTTCTCTTCTCTTCTCTTCTCTTCTCTTCTCTTCTATTTGCATGCATGCCGACGTTCTTGTTTGCAGTATTATCTGTGTGATCTTTTTCGACGCGCATAGATACCATACCGACTGACTGACGGACTTTCAGTCGCCTCTACTCTCATGGCGTTCTTTCCTTCTTTCTCAATTTTCTGAATGCTAATCAAATGTGTCCGTCTCCTATGAAGAGCTCAGGAGGAAATCTGGAATTCTGAAATGTTCCAGAAACTCGTCTTCTTCCTGGAGAAGAAGCAGCAGCTTGGAACCCTAGTAAGATTTTGAAAGAAGAAAGACTCTTCTTTGCTCTCCTTTGCAAGGACTTGGTGAGAGAGAGGTTATGACTTATGACTTTTCCATTTGCTGAAAAGTCCTTGAAGGTCTATCTACTGGGTTCAACAGAATGAGAGAGAGAGAGAGAGAGAGAGATTTGTGCTTTTGAAATGAAATTCTCTATCTATAAATGAAGCTCAATGAGCTGAGTTTTGTGGGGATGTTGCTGGGCCACATCACTCCTAGTGTTGAACCTCATTCATATGCCCAGGTTTTGGCTTGTTGTACAAGTGTCATTTTTCCCCCCACCCCCCTCTATTTCATATGCTGTGGAATATTACTAACAGCTTCTTCTTAGGCTCTAGATGCCTTTTTGTGATTGTTTATCATCTCTTGGGACAACCCATAAAACCAAAGTAAAACATTGCATTACATTCTGTCTTAGATGCCACTTTGTGATTGTTAATCATCTCCTGGGGCAACCCATAAAACTGAAGTAAAAACATTGCAGTACATTCTGTTGTGTTTTTGAGCAAGCTTTCCAATCCTTCTGTTGCAGGAATTGTACTTTACCTTAAGCAAGCATCAGCCATGTCAGGAACCATTGTGACCTGAAGGGTGGTGATATTTGTGCATGATAACAGACTCAAGGGTACTCATCAAAAGAATTGATCTTATTTGGTGATTAGTGTTCTGATTGTTGTCTGATGTTGTAGTAGTATGCTTACTTCATTCTACAAGCCATGTAGGACACATCTCTTTCTGGCTGCTCTACGTGGTGGAGTGGATTTATTTGATGTTTAAGAATTGGAAGGAAAAGCTGGTCTTTTATACTATTTTGACTGACTGATTGTTGCAGGAAAAAAAAAGACTGTTTTAGGAGCAGAACTTGGAAGTAATTGCTCACATGTGAAGAAGCTTCACCGTTGATTTGTTGCTGTACAACTGAGCACAGAAGTTGCTGCTGAGACACATTAGCTTTTAAAAGGAAGAAAACTGTATTTGGCAAGGAAACGGTGAGGTGTTTCTTCTTCTTCACAGAAGAAAACCCCCCCCAAGAGACGAGAACTGCATATGCAAATGGGCACTGTCTGTGTAATGTATGATTAGTGTCCTTGCTGGGTAGAGCAATAATAGTTGTTTAGGAAGGGGGCTACTCTATCCTGCCTTGCAGAAACTGGGGTTGGAAGTAAGTTTTCAGAGTCTGGTGCAAGAGAGAGGGGGGGCGTGGAGGGTGGGGGGTATGCTAGGTGTTGAATGTCTCAAGCAACAATCATATGAGGGTTTAAATGAAATCAAGGGCAGCTGAAGCCTGGGAGCTGTCAGCATTGGTGGAGCTGGTTTCTTTGGTGGCACTCCATCCTCAGGCGTGCTGGTGGTGGTTTCTGCCCAGGTCCAAGAATCGTGTTACTGTCTGGACCTGCCCTTTATTCTCTATCACATCATTCAGTCCTTGCACTCAGGACCACTGGCGAGCTCATATTCTTATCTGCTGTTTGGGGAAGGGCTGGGGGTTTCGGGAGGAGGAACCTTGGACCAAAACTGGACCCCCACCCCTTCTGCCCCATTGCACTCCTCTTATTACGAACCAAGGCAGCAGCAGCCAGGGTTCATCAAGCAAATTGCTGCTGCTGGTGGAAATTTTCAGCGAATTGTGGGTGACAGCCGCCAACCCTCAAAGCTAGCTGGAGAGTGTGAATCAGCAGCTCCTGCTGAACCAAAGGCGGCCACAACACCAATGACGGGAGTATTCAATGGCAACACCCCTTTCCAGCTCCCCAGCAGCAATGACAAGCGATTCAAATCACTTCCTCCTACAGAGATGCTCCCAAGACATGAGACATTGGGAGGTTACATATTTGTCTGCAATAATGACACCATGCAGGAGGATCTTAAGCGTCAACTCTTTGGTGTGTGCTATCACCCTTTACTTCTTTGCTTTCTCACTTCTGCTACTCCATTATCTTCGGAAATGGAGTAGGGTTCCAGGTTGAGTTGCTTTATGAACATGGAAGTGAGTAGGCTGTAGTCACTGGAAGCTCATTTCTTTGTTTAGTTTACATCAACCAAATGCTTGTTCAGATGCCCTTGTAACACGATTCCATTGTGTTGCAATTCATCTGGATGTTTCCAGGATTTTTATGTAGGACATGACATGTAACATATGATTGTGATATTGCAAATGCAGGGTTACCACAGAGGTACCGAGATTCAGTGCGAGCAATCCAGCCTGGCCTTCCCCTCTTTCTGTACAACTATACAACCCACCAGCTTCATGGGATCTTTGAGGCATGTGTACCTTGCAATCCTCTGTCTGACTTTCTATGGTGCACAGTGTTTCTTGGAAGGTTAGCAGTAGGAGAAATGAGTGCTTTGTACACATATTTCTAATCAGGGGACTGTAAGATCTAAATCTAACTCTCTGCTTGTCCTTCTCTTCCATCTCTTGGTCTGTATTATATCACAGACATGCTAACTGTAGGAACATGTAAATCTGGCTGCAGGCTTCAAGTTTTGGCGGCTCTAATATAGATCCAACAGCTTGGGAAGATAAGAAATGTCGAGGGGAATCCAGATTCCCTGCTCAGGTTAGTTGATGTTGCTAAATCTGTGTTATCAGCAAGCTATGATGCAATTAAGTAGCTTCATAGTCATCCAGTTACCTGTACAGATTACTCTACACCTACTTAAATGCATCACTCATAGAGACTTGTGTCATGACCCCCAGGTACGGATTCGCATACGGAAGCAGTGCAAGCCGCTGGAGGAAGACTCCTTCAGGCCAGTGCTCCACCATTATGATGGGCCCAAGTTTCGCCTCCAGCTCTCTGTACCTGAGGTCTGCTCTCGTTTGAACTCTCTTTGTCAAAGTGAAGGATCTTCAGTTTTGGTCCTTCAGTCCCTCTTTTGGTTAACTAGATGGAGATGTACTCCTGCTTTTCGAGGTCACAAATGCCACTGTTTTATCTTCTCAGCTAGAATTTCCTGGTAGATAACTTGTTCCTCTCATTTTATCAGTCGATTTTGAAGCAGTCAATTGGTATCCCAATGGATACTTATTGGGTAATCTTTTTAGCTACTACCTCTTCTCCCATGGGTTTGATTGTTTGGATCATCTTATTAGGCCTAATTCTTGTTCAGTAAGAGGGCTTGTAGATTATCTGTTTGTTCCTGAGAACCCTGATCTCTTCAACTTCATGGATCTAGTCTAAGACTCTATTGGTGCTGGCACATGCCCAAAGTCATTTTTTGTGCTTAGTTGTGCTTTTAGTGGTGTCTCCTGCAATTTCTTGGATTTAGCTGTATCCCAAGATTGCACAGCTGAAGTGTTGACATTTTTCACAAGTGTTCTCAGCCAGAATCTGCAGGTTTCAACATGGTTTGTGCACCTTGTTGATTCCAGTGTTCTAGTTTCTGCCAAATTTGGAGTTGTCTATTGTCATTTTTATAGTTCTTAAGACTTTGTGATCTTCAAATCATTATTTCAAAGGTGTCTTAATCATAACTAGAGAGCTTTTCTAAGTCTATTTTGTCCTCTAAAGACCTTGATTTCAAAAGTTCTTCATCTTATTCACTCTCTTTTTGTGCCTCTTTTTCTTTTGGTTTTTTTCTTCTGTTTCATTTTGTGTTGTCTTTCTTCTTGGGTTTTTTGGTATGCTCCTTATCTTTTAGGTTTTCTTGAGCTAGCCAGCATTATGGCTTTGATTTCCTGTTACTTCCAGTCTTGTTGCAGAACATCAGTACATTGGTCAATATGTAAATGATTTTGAGGGCAAGTTATGCCACTTTTCTGGGTTCTTCATTGCAGAAATTTCTCATCTAAGCTGACGTTACTGTTGTCATCAATCACCTGTCATTTTTACTGTCCATAATTTTGCATAATCTTCAACTGTCCTTTTGCACGATGGTCCAAATTTGTTCACATAAGCTAATGGTCTCACTCCTGCCTATTATGTTGGGTTCAGTGGCAGGCTCATCCTATCAGGCTCATCACCTGCCACCTTACCTAGCATAATAGGTGATAGCTTGACCATTATCTAATGCATTATGCTAAATTTGAATTGGACTGTTGCGTATTATGCAAAATTATGGACAACAAAATGGACAACTGACACTCAAGCTAATTTACAGACAGTGAAAAGGATAGGTCATTGATGATGATAGTAAGGTCAGCTGAATGAGAAATTTTTTTACAATTTAAGAAACCTGAAAAGTGGCATTATATGCCCTGAAAATCGTTTTTGTAATCTAACAGTCTGGCTGCTACTGTGTATTATGCTGGGTTTGATGAATGTCTTGCCCTGTTGGGCTTGCTTGCCGCTGTACCCAACATAATTGCCAATAGCTGTCTATTATCCAATATGTTAACCTCCACCCAGTGCCAGGAGCTGATGAAGATGGTGCTGATGTTATGGTAGGTGGTCATTACTATACATGTTGCTGTTGAAGGTCCCTGAACATGTTTAGTTTCGCTGTTGTTCAAAACAATCCTCAGTTTTGTTTTTGGTTTTGTTTTCCCCCTTTTCTTTAGGGTTGGGGTTCCCTCTTTTTCCTGCTTGCTGATTGGTTGCTTACTTGTCAGCTCTGAAGTATCCGTAGCCTTATTATCAGGTGATCTGTCAATTCTTTTCAGGTTGGCTTAAGTTGTAAGCATGGAGGAATTCTCAGTGCTTCTGAGGTTATCCTTTATTTCTTTCAGCTGGCATGCAGCTCTTTACTGTATCTTGCTCATAACTTTGCTAGAGGCTCTATTTTATAGCTGGAAGTTCCTTTCCCTTTGTCTGTTGTCTATGAGTATGATTTTTTCCCTTCAATATTGCCGCTGTTGTCTCCATCCACCAATGCTAGGAAATCTTGGGTGGACATGCAGGTTCTGGAACTACTGGATCTGTTCACAGAGAATGGGCCTCCTTGATGCAAACTGCCAGTTAACAAAGCTCGGTTTCTGGAGCATTGGTGAAGTACCTCTGGAAGCACAGCTGCTGCGAGTTTTTAAACCATTTAGCAAGTGCAAATTTTGGTTTGGTATGAGATCGGTTTATCAGTTTGCCGAGGTGTATTTTTGGTGAAAATGAGGGTCTATGAGGGTAGGCCTGATAACAAGGTATAGTGTCATAATGGAACAAGAATCCAAAGAGATGTACATCTCACTGTGTAAGAACAAAATCAAATAGAGGTGAAGGGGTGGGGTGGGGGGAGGGGGTTTAGATAGAGATGTGAGAGCCATGCCCACCTAAAAGGAAGCAGAGGTTTTTCATTTTGATCAGGTAGGGCTCTTCACATTGAAAACCAGACCAGTCTTATCTGCTGTATAAAAGTGTCAGGTTTGACAAAAGAGATGATAACTGGTAGGTACCAGTAGACCTACTGAGGTGTAGTTTTGGCAAGAAACAAAGAGTTGAGAGAGAGATGAAGCATTTGCACAAGCTACTACCTCTTAGCTTTAGGGTGTTTAGATTAAACAGACAAAATTGATTGATTTGGCTTGTTGTTTTGGTAGCTGCAGCTGCAGCAGCATGTGTGCAACCCCCCCATTGAAGGAAAGGGCGCTCCTTCAAAACTTGGGGTGCAAACAGACCACAATTGACACAAGCTGTCATGTTTCAAAATTTAAGAAAAGGTCAAGGGAATTCAATCCCCTTCACAATTGCAATGTTGTTGATTTGTACCATTCTTTGCTAGTGCTCATTCCTGGTGGTATTCCATCATCTGCCTCTTTCTTCTGCATGTGGTGAAAATCTCCTCCTCCTCCCTCTCCTCCTACCAGTGACTAACAGTAGGTGATAACAATCAAGTATGTACAGTAATGTGCAAAGACCATATGGGTGATGATACTGGTTTCATGGACATTCTCATCCAGTTGTTTTTCCCAGTTTTGTGATGTAGCATTGTTTGGGGACCATCTGAAGAAAGATTTAACATTAACTGGCAACAACTTTTTAGAAAACTGTCCAAAGAGCAAAAAATCTGTTGAAATAAAGTTATCAGGCGATTAGTGGGTGAGAACGGCCAGTTTTGGCATACTAGGGCATCAAATGCATAACTGGGAATGAAATTTTACAAAGCAAAACATCTTGGACCCAAACTAGTTTTTCCACCAATTTTGGTGGTAAACAGAGTTTCTTCCCCTCTTTCCTTCTTGAGAGCCTCCACTCCTGTTACATATATTAGTATAGTAGAGATATATGTAGTGAAACTTACTTGGTGAAGAGACAAATGCACAAATCTGAACTTGATTGTCAAACATCTTCGCGAACAGCTTCTTGGATAAGTCACGCAAATGTCCAGGGCACCTGCAACTTGAGGAGATTCCTTACACATGCATTTCATAATACCACAGGGTTTTCTGGTTCAAGTTTTTGCTGAATCATCATTACAAAGAGGATTTGAAGCAAGATTTCATGAAGGGAAGACAACTTGACTCTTTCTGGCAGCCTTTTCAAGTGCCATGCAGATCTGACATCATAGTTCTAACCAAGATGCCAGATAATGGTAAGAGCAAGTGAAACACAAGAAACCAGCCACAGTGAAAGAAGACTAGCATGAATCCACTGGATGTGTCCATACTCCTGCATTAGATAAGTCAAGTACATTATTAAAACATCTCTCATAAGAATCGAGAAATCTCCATTCTCAAGATCAAGAAAAGGCAAAGTGAGGTTAACACTTCTTCAACCAGCCACAGAGAATTCCAAAGAAGGAAAGACAAAACAGGGTCAAAGAACCAAAACACAAAAGACAAAATAAAACATGAAAGCAGTATGAACAACAGTGCCAGTCTCACACCTGTTCAGGGACCATCAACAGTAGCATGTATGATAGTGACTTCTCTATCACAACTTTCCCACTGACTTCATCAGCTCCCTACAGTGGCTAAAGGCCAGTGAAAACACTAACCTGCATACCAAGTTTATGCTGTAATTCCAGAAGCAACAGGAAGACTCAGCCATGCTCCTGGCTAGCAACAAACAACACAAGGACATAACAAAAAACAGAAAAACATAACAGGATAGACAAAACACACAGAAAAGGACAGCAGAGAAGAACAAAGACCAATGGACCAATCAGACATGTATCCAATTTGAGACCAACCACAAACAGTAAAAGTCCTGTGCTTCAGAAAAAGGGAAAAAACCTAGGAGCAAACAATCTAACAAAAGGCACCTCGAATTCTTGGAACTTGGAGATCTGCTTCAAACACCAGATGGACATCTTACACATGGAAGAAAAGACACCTTGAAACCAAAATGGCATAAAAATAAAACTGGAACACAGTCATTGATCTCTACTGATTGTAAAAGTATACATGGTTTCAGTATCACGAAAACTTCCAAATATGAATGTTTAGCACTAGGCCACCACATAATGCAAACCTAGCTAACAGACATAAAACCTCAAGCATGCCTTGAGAATTCCAACATTCTCTACACTTGCCAGAGGCATTAGCACACCCCTTGGTCCCTAATTTTACCTCCTCCAATCCCGCCTATGCTTGTGCATCTCTTCTCTTCTTCGGTCTCTACTCATGTTACTTCTCTTCTCACCTTCCTTGTCAACATCCACTTCGTCCCTCAGATCATCAACATCGTCATCTCGCCTACCGTTGATGTATCCTTCCCGGATCCCATCCCTCTGTTCTTCCCTTCTCTCCCCTCCTCGCTTCTCTCTTGTCTCAGCAACATACAACTCCTGGTTTTCATTGTGTGTTCCATGTTCCCTCTTACTGTCTTGTTTTCCTTGGCTTTGGCCACGCTCACCTACTTCTCTGCTAGTCCTCCTTTCTCCATTTTCCTGGCTGTTGCCAGATTGACGATGCCTCCTTGACTCCCAATCCTCTCTTCGATCCTCCCTTGTTCCACTCTCTCTCCGCTCATTTTGGTGATCTTCATGCCATCTTGACCCAGAACTCCTTGGATCATGTCCCTCACCTCTTCTTGAAGCCTTCCCATTTCCAATCCTCGCATCATGCATATCATCATCCATGACAGATTCCTCCTCAAGAGAACCAGCTTCAGCAAGATCAGTAGAACTCACCACCACTTCATCCCCGGTTCTTGCAAGCTTTATAACAACAACATCATCTCGCCTGCTTCCTATTCTATCTCCCAATGAAATGATCTCCCCTCTCCACCCCGCATGTTCACCAGCAATCACAGACATAACCTTCCCCATCACAATGCCACTCTTCTTCCTAATCCTCTCTACAAGCTTCAGGTCAGGACGAACTCTCTCACTGGTGTGTGGCTGTCCTTGTCTAGTCTCCCCAGGTTTGATGAACTTCTTGTTATTCTCCTTAGGAGGCGGTGGAGTGGCTCCCAATCCTTCTCTGCCCTGCCTTCTCACATACTCCACAGGTGCGACCGCAGTCTTGGAGTTGCGGCCAATAGGTTTACCCTTCTCCCATCCCATCCCCCTTAACAAAGCTTCCCCGAATTCCTCAACAGGAAGTTCCTCGTACTTTTCTAAAGAAGACTCCTCCGGCAGCAGAGACAGATCTTCCCTAAGCTTCTGGTCCTCCATCTCCTGGAACGAAGATGGCCGCCGTGGTGGTGCAGCAGCGGCAGCAGCAACCCCTTGAGTGGTAGTGGTTTGTTCTTGAACCCTAGTCACAACAGTAAGCCCATACTGCACATCAGGTTTGGGCCCGGCAGCCATGGTCTCCATCTCGAAAGTCTCCTCCGTGAGCTTGGTCACATCACTCTCCATCACAATGTTCTTCATCCTCTTCTCAGGTCGCCAGGAATTCTCAAGCTTGGGCACCACTTTCACCCCGCCTCTTCTTCTGCGTTCAGGGTCCTTCCCAACGAGTCCAAGCTTCTCATCAAAACCTGTCACGTAGTCCACATCCTCCTGCTCCTCTTCATCGTCCTCCTCACGCCCGCCTCTAGTCTTCTCCTTCTTGGGCGGCAGAGGAGGCCGTCGCCCCAACACCTTGGACTTGGACAAAGAGAACTTCACTCCTGGAGGTTGAACTGGAGGTTGACTACCATTTCTCTCCTCCTTGTCCATCATACCTCCCCTCTTGCTTCTCTGCAATCAAAGAGCAACGATGAAGACGGCTCTCTCTATGTAGCTCTCCCTCCAACCAACAACGGCAGCAGCAACAACAAAAGAGAATTGTAGTCTCTACTCGTGTTGAAAATTGAGAAGGGAAAGGTAAAATCAAATAGGCAAGGTGCGTTGGAGAACAATTAGGGTTTACAGATTAGGGTTTCGGTACTTTGGCCTTTGCTACAGACCATATCAGGCCATCTACCTGTTTAAGGACATCTTGCCATCTCCCTACTTAGGACATCTTTCCATTAGGCTCTTATGATCATAATGGTTTCTCCATCTAGCTGTGCTCATGGTCATCTCATAGCTCAACCTCTCAAGCGTTGTCCATTTGCAGGACCTGCGAGAGTTCTGAATCAAATTGCAATGTACCGTCTAAAGTGACATTTGTTCCGCATCTATCCCTTTTCTTTTGTTCCCAGAGTTCACAGGAAAATCTAAATTAACATGAATTGAATAACTACATATTTTCACTGCACTTGCAGCTCTTCAATGCAATGCAATTGTCCTTGCAGCAAGAAACAAGGTCTTATGAAGTTCGGGTTTTAAGATTTATTTTTTTAAAGGAGAATTTTATTTTGGTTTTAGATTTAGTTTTTAGAGTTTGAATTTCTTTGATTGGTTCATCCTCGACTTATATCATCATGAACTCAAAAAATCCATATGCTCAAAAGTGGAGGATCCAATATTAAGTCCATCTCCTTTAGTCGTTGACATCAACATATTGTTACTTCAACATATAATATAAAGAATTCTCTATTTAGCAACTAATAGCTTTTGACTTCCATATTGTTTGTTTTCTTAACTATCTAATTTTACAATTATCTTATTGTGCATCTCATCATTCATGGTATGAAGTTGTAAAAACTAGTGGATAAACACTTCACATATTTTAGATTGGATGATTGAAGACATTCATTTTAAGGGTTGTAAGGTTTTTGTTGAAACATTGACAATAAGAATTAGGAACTGAAAAGAAGAAAAAAAATGACAAGGTTGAAATTTGAGCTTTTAAGTTCATTTCTTTTTCATTTCTTGCATTAAAAAACAAATGTTACTAGTCTGGTAGTACTAGGCTTTTTTTTAATCTTAAACTCTCAAGTTTTAGTTCTAAATGGTGGTAAGGTTTTAAGGTTTCCATTTCATCGCAAGACATAAAAAGGTATGAAGAAGGAGAAAATGGCAATATTGAAATTAATAGTAGTCCAAAAATAATTCTTACATTCATTTTCTTTTCTATTTTTAAATGATGCAAGGGTTTTAAGCCTTAAACCTCCAAGCTTTGGTTTTAAGGTTCTAACAATTGTAAGGTTTAAGGATTCCTTTTTAAATGATCCAATTGGGAGACTTAAGTTGTAATCACAGCTAATGTTAAAAAAGATTAGTGTTAAGTAAGCTAACACTAAGTTAACATCAAATATATATATATATATATATATATTAATCCCTATGTCAACTAACCTTTTATTTTAATTCACACCTAATAATGTTTGGTTAATGTTAGAAGTGTAGATGTGTACCTTTGTGATGATAAATTCACACCATCATCATGAATGGCAACTTTTTATGGTTGATTTTTTTATTCTTTTTTTTTTTTTTCATTCACATGTGCTTGCTTTTTGTGTTCATTTCAAGTCACTATTTCATCATTGTCGATATTTCTACACTTTGTCTTTTTTCCCATTTATTACTTGAAATGTGCAAGGTGTTTTTTTTTTTTTTGCTTCTAGTTTTTGTTTTCGGCTCTTTGCATGCACTTTGTTTTATTGTTGCTACTCACAACTTTCTTTCTTTTCCTCCTTCAATGCTTCCTTTTTTGTAACTTGTGATGTTTTTTTCTTCATTGCTGTTATTTTGTGACAAGTTATTTTCACCAATGTTTTGTTGTTTTGCTAATGTTTTGTTTTTATCAACAAGAACTCATTTGCTTCACCATTGCCACCAAGCTTTTGCATTTCATTATTTTTCCCTATTATTATTTACAAGGTGCAAAGTTTTTTTATCATTTTTTTTGCTTTCAATACATCTTCTATGCTCTTTGCATTCACTTTCTTTGTTATTGATGTGTTGTGAAAAGCAATTTTCACTAGTGTTTTGCTTCCATCAATAAAAACTCATATGTTTCACCATCATCAACCTTTTTGTACTTCATTATTTTTCCTTCTTGTTGTGTGAAAGGTGCAAGGTTTGTCTCTCATTTTTTTGCCTCCAATTTTTCTTCTTTACTTTTTGTATTCACCTTCTTCATTGTTGTTCCTATTAACTCTTTCTCCTTTCTTGCTTGCATAATCTTGTTGTTTTGTTCATTAGTGTTTTTCTTCCATCAACAAAAACTCATTTGCTTCACCGTCATCAACTTCTTTGTACTTTGTTATTTTTTCCTATTGTTATTCAAAAGGTGCAAGGTTTGTCTCTCATTTTTTTTGCCTCCAATGTTTTTTCTTTACTCTATGCGTTCACACTCTTTGTTGTTGTTATTCACAACTTGTTCTCCTTTCCTCCTTTTGTAAGTTTTTTTTTGGTTTATTTGTTGTTTTCTGAGTATTGTTGGTGGCATTTCAATTTTGAATTCAATATCAAAAGTATAGGTTTCTACTTTGTGGTAAGTTATAACCATTTTTTTTTTGCTTTTCAAGTTTTTGCCTACTAGGATTTTTTTTTAATTACAAATTGTAGGTGTGCAAATTGACTTATATTTTTGGTTACATTTTGTAATAAGTTGGAATGTTTGTGCTACGAATCATTCCTCTATAACTAAACAAAATAGATAAGTAATTTTCCTTTATGTTTCAATATCATGGACAAAATACAAGAAAGATATGTTCACAATGAAATGTATGCTTCTTTTCCATATTGTGGATCATGTTTTAAACCCTCACACTTCATGGTCCCTCGATTTTCTATTTGAATTCTTTCTACACAAATCCATCAATTGTTGAAGCTTATTATTTTGTTTACTTATTATAATTCTTTTACATGATTATCATTTGTCTAGTTTTCTCTATCTTTTGTCCCAAGATCTAGGTCATTGAGTTCAAACCAAAAGCATTGTGTGTTTTTCCAAATTTCTCCTAACTAAATATGAGGATGACAAATGGGTTGAAATTTTTATAATGACAAAATCTTGTCTTTTTCGCATTGTTAACTAGTTGTGACCTATGTTGTTGAAGCATGACACCCAATATCGAAAAAATATTCCAATTGAAATATGGATGCCATGTGTGATCTATAAATTTGGCCAATGTCAACAATTTTTTGTTGTGTAATGAATTCTTTGCAATTGGCAAGTTAATCATTCCATTGTGTTCCATGAATTCGTGACAATTGTGAACCTTGTTTTCAAGAAGTTGATTACATGGCCAATGGGAACAATGACGAACAATGTGATGGAAAACTTCAAGCAATGGTGTGGGTTGCCTAGCATGCACAAGCAATCGATGGCATCCACATCATAATTTTAAAACCTACTACTCTTTTTTCCAAGATTATTATTGTCATCCAACAAGCAAATATTCCATTGTTGTTCGAATCATTGTTGATTGTAACAAAACATTTTTTGATGTTTATGTTGGATTGCCAAATAATCTCAATGATTCTAAAATTCTATGTAGGTTTGTTTTGTGTTGTTGTGGTCAATATCAAAATTTGTTTGATCCTAACAAAGGTGTGGAAGGTATTCATTTGTATTTGTTGGGGGATGAGGGATATGGGCATTAATCAACTAAATAACACAAGAAAAAATCTCATCCTTTTCCACTATCCCAATTCATTAAGCTTTTAATGAAATGGAACAAAATTGACTAATATGCAACTTGTTTGGTTTTGGTAAAAAATGAATAGTTGATTTTTTTTTAATTAATGAATATTTTTGTAGTAATTTTGGATAGTCACATGTTGCACTAGATAATGTTTAATTTTAAAATTGTGACATGAATATATGAAGTCCCAAAATTAATATGACGTAAAATAAAATGCCACATCATCATACAAATTTGTTTTTATTTTGTAAAATTTGGGATCATGGAATCATGGATTGTACTTTTATCACAACATATGACAAAATTGCATGTTGTGAAAAAATATATATTTTCCACTTTTGTCAACAAAAAAGCTTTGATGCCATCACCATGATATACATGTTTGTATATTGCATTTGTCTAAAATACATTAATGCACACATCCATCAAGGTTTGAACCCAAGACCTCATGGAGGCACATCAAGGTTTTAACCACTAAATCACTTCAAGACTTTATTAAAAAAGAAAAGAAAAAACCTTTATTATGATTGGCATGAAAATATTTAGATTAAATTCAAATTTTAACATACATTTCCTTTTTCAAAATTTATTCAAATGTTACAAATGAAAATATGAACTTAAATTTTATTCGATAATGTATTTGAAATATATATATATAATGTATAGGGTTAAAAAAAAATTTAAATAACATGTCATGAGTAAATCTACAAATTTACAAATCTCTTTTGTTTAAATTGACCTACAATCTTTGTAAAGTCAATGTGAATTCAAGAATACATTCATTAATTCTTTAATATTTTTATTTTCATTACATAAAATATGTCCATGATTTTGAAGAATTTCAAGTTTTTATTTTCCCCAATATGAAATGACCTTTAACTTTATACACAATGCATTATAATGGGTTAATGATTATTTTGACATCTTTTTCAACTATCAACATGGTACATGAATTGAACCATCAATTTTTAACATGTTGAAACCATTACTCATGAATATAATTTATTACTTACCATAATTTATTCAAACATGTGTAACATTAAAAAACCTTGCATTTATATTGGAATGAATTAGTGATTTTTTTCATATCTTTTCAATTATCAACATATGTATATGAGTTAAACCATTACTCATAAGTTGCATCTTGCACTTATTAGAATATATTGAAACACATGTAATTCAATGTTCTATCATTATATTTGAATGGTTTACTAAATTTTTTCACTTTTTTTGAACTATCAAAATGGGTACTTGAGTCGAATCATTCATTTTGAACTTATTGAAACCATTATTCAATTGTTTCATATTACACTTATTAATATATATTGCAAAACACATAATAACTTAGTGCCTCACATATATATTTGAATGAGTTAATGATTGTGTCAAAATGTTTATGCATACAAAATCTAGGATGCATGTAGATTTCTAAATTACAAATTTTATATGTTAAGTTTTTGTACATTTATGTTAATTATAATGTATGTATTTCCTCTGTTTTGCATCATGGACAAGTTTTTTATGACGAATGTTTATGACGCCACACAAAAAAATCCAAAAAATAATCCCTATTTTTTTTCCCATTTTTGGTTGGTGTATGAGAAAATAAATCCATGTTAAAATAATTGATTAAAAAAATAGTATCATTATTATTTTTAAAATTAAAATAAAAAATTTATTTTTATTTTCAAAATATTTATTTTTTTGAATTTTTTATTACAAGTTTATTTTAAATGTTTAGAGTTCAATTCTCAAATTTTATTTTAAAATATAAAATAAATTAATGAATTATGATCATAATAATGACATCAATGATTTTTTTAATCATTTTTTTTAATTTGTGATTTTTTCAAGACCATCCATAAATTAATTTAACCATGTTTGTGTTACAAACCATATGTGGAGGTAAAAATGTTTTAAAATAATTTTATATTATGGTTACAAGTCCTAAAGCCATTGTAAAAAATTTAAATTGTGATTAAAAAATGGAATATTTTGTTTTATTTAATTAAAAAATCCTTTGTTGATGTTGATGGCCCTTTTTTATGTTCACAAAATAGTGAAAATTCACCATAGAAAAAAACACTCATTTACACCATTAATATTTATACTAAAATTTTCAAAAAAATTGGATAAGGTTTATAATGATTTTAAAGATTGAACTAAAAGGTTTTCAAATAAATTTATTGTTGGATTTGTGTATGTGTTTGAAGTTGGAGTTATTAAAATAAATTTTAATTTTTTATTCAGTAGGAGTAACTTTATTTTTCATTCAAATGTGTGATCTTAAATTTTTGGCAATTTTTTCCTTGAATTGTATTTTTTCCATTTTTTCCCCCAAAAAATCAATTAAAACAAAATTGAAACAGAAAAATGTTAATTTAGAAGGGGGGGGGGGGGGGGGGGCCTACCAATTTTTTTCCCCACATAAATTCACCAAAACCTTTTTTTTTTTTTTAAAAAAAAAAAAAA